>Ga0209489_104837_pt1 | contig 24290 bp, 24 predicted proteins | sample SiratrowhiteBW_FD_187527 | JGI IMG/M metagenome (GOLD analysis project Ga0209489, IMG submission 187527) | Root nodule microbial communities of legume samples collected from California, USA - Siratro white BW (SPAdes) (version 2) | ecosystem: Host-associated > Plants > Roots > Nodule | place...
GGACGTAGCTCAAGAGATTAGGGTGAACCAGTATAAAACTGTTTTATCTGTGCTTATACTTTTTGCCTTGGTTGGTGGTTTCTATTTATAGCGAATTGAGTTCAGGCTCCATTCAACCCCCCCTTCTGGAGCCAGCTGTTCCTACACACACAACTAGTTACTAACTAAGTATCTTAAACCAAGTTACCAGATGAAGGAACCTCAGCTCTTGTTGCAACAAATACATCCCTTGTTGCCTGAGTCCTGTTGATGTTATTCACTCTCTATTGAGAATCACCCACAAGAGCTACCTTCTTGTAAGGACAATTTTTAACTAAATGCCCTTCCTTTTTACATGAAAAACATTTAAATCTCCAAGTCTGTAGCCGAGGGAACGGTGATGGAATAACTCCCGTTCTATGATGTTGAGGCTTGATACTTTTATTTTCAACCTATTGAAAAATGCCTGTTGCGGTTATCCTCTTCTTCATAGGGCAATATCTGACAAAGTGTCCTACTTTATGGCATGAGAAACATATTTTCTTAGTCGTATTCTTTCTAGGAATATGTGATCCACCACACTGAAAATCTCTATACCTCTCCAACTGTTGCGAATTGAATTGTGAGGAAATTGTTCCTGTTTCAAGTTGTTGGTGTCTAACAAATGGCTTGGGTGGTTGTGCCCTGATCTTCCCACTGAACTTAAGTGGGTTAGACCTCCTAAACTTGGTTAGTCTCGCTTGTCCTTGAGGTTGACTGGCAAAAGTAGTGGTTGCAACTGCTCTAGCAACATCCCATTGATGCATTGTGGCCTAATGATTTTGAGTCATCACCCTATCCTGTTGTGGTATCGCCTTTACCTCCATTCCAGAAAATACAACATCCAAGTCCAACTTTGAGGAAGGAGAAAGAGAGGAAGGAGGTCTAGAAGTCATTCTAGAACACAAAAAGGACTTAAGAGAATTATCTAGAGCTCAAGGCAACTATAAAATCTACAAGGATAAGATGAGAAAGGAAAACAATCTAACATAACCCTAATCATATAACAGGACAAGTAACAACAAAAAAGATCAATATATGAGTTCTAAAATTCACCAAAACGTACATCTCAATCTTAGGAGTTATATCAATCAAAATTATCAAATACTAAAATAAAATACTTCACACACATTCTTACTTAATACTAACATTAAATTTCATAAAAAAAATCTAATTAATCAATCAAAACATATCCTTCAAATATATTGTAAAAATGAAACATTAAGATGGAAACCTCTCTTGATTAAGTAATGAGTGTGCACCCTCATCACTTCATCAAGGTTCCTTTCTGTCTTAATTATTTCATTCACATACATCACAATCAACTTAACTCAAACATACTCAAACTTCACAATAAATGGTTACATACCCAATTAAAAATATATTACCTATTTCTCTAAACAAAAGCTCAATGAAATTCACACGAAGAAGAAACACAATATGTTCGCTACCCTCAGATCATCCTAAGGATGAACTGCTCTGATACCATAAATGTAACATCCTAAAAATAACATGCATAAAGCTAAATATTCTACTAATCATAATTATGATTCATCAACATACAATAATCCTTTAAATTAAAGTATTTCAAAATTCGACCTTCAGAATTCTACAAACATACAATTACAAAATATCTCCAAATTTCTTTTCAAATTTAGCTTATGCCTAAAAACACCACTCATTCCAAATGATCCTCCACAGATCCATCCGCAACACCATCTGCTCCCGTGTCAAAAACACGATCATCACATACAGATATGAAAACACAAGCATAACAAAATAATGGATAAGCTAACCAATTTTAAGCAATTCTAAGTCATTAAATCAAATGTCAGATTTAACACAATACAATCATCTCAGGATCATACATCCCAGTCAATTAAATGAAATCATTACAATAACAAGACACTGACACACTACAGACTTGACTCTACTTTCGAAAGACTCGTGCATTGAATAGACCTCGAGATATGCACCTGTCATACACTGTGAACCCACACAACCTCCACACAAATGAATCATCAATCATGTATGACAGGGTTATTCCCCCTGAGACTTTCCTGACGAGCTATATTTCAAGCTGCAGTCACCCAGTTCAGACCTCCTTTGACTCTCACCACCTAGTAATAATCGTCTATTTGATTCATACTACTAGTAGAGTCAGGATATCAATCGTTCACCCAATCCTTAGACAATGCACTTCCTAACTAACCCAGACACGGGTGTTTTCTTTCCTGAAAATACTATGCCTAGGCCTTGACCAACTTCATTAATACTCTATCAATACCATATCCTGACATAAATCTATACTCATGTATTCACTCACTTTTTAATTTCAATCTCAACTCCAAATCTAAAGATTTATTGAAATCACTGAGCCATCAATATCGTTAAATTTAAATTATGAATTAATCTATTTTATTAAATCCATATATTTCATTACCAAATAATCAAACCATTCAGAACAGAAAGCCCCCGCCCAAAAAGAAAAAAATTGGTTTAGCTTGAGCGAGAATCCCTCTCGCTTGAGCAAAAATCCTCTCGCTTGAGTGAGATTAGTCTAGAGAGCATTCCAGTTCCAGGGACATTCTCACTTAGGCAAAATATATCTTGCTTAGGCGAAACTGGACCCGCGAGCACATCTCAGATCTTCAAGTAAACTCGCCTGGGCAAGAATGCTTAGCTCGGGCGAGTTATGCAGAAAACAGAGAATTCACAGATGAATCTAACAGTTCCTACTACCTCAGAGTTACCATGCATGCCTTAGATGACTAAAATAATAAGAACCAACATGTTTATACAATAAATGGTTTACCCTAACACAGAATACCAACTCAACAAATCAATACCCCATTAAGTTCACACAACTATCTCATACATGCAATAATCAAGTCAACATTAATCCAATAATTCAAACCTGTAGAAAAATTTACTAGATACAAATTGTACAACTACTACAATCATTAACTTCTCTATTCAAGACTTAAATTTGTAAACCAAACAAGCACAGACTTGAGGTTAGCTTCCCTTACTTGAATTGCAGTTGAAATTCTCTATAACAATCCCAATAGCCTAAGGTCCTCAAGAACTCGAATGTGCATCAAAGGACCTTTGATCAATGATCAGACTAACAGACTAAGAAGCTGAGCTCATAGAGGCACTATCTGATGGCTAAGAGGCCACATCCAAGCTTAGTAAGCAGAGGAAAGCAAAAACCTAAAACTGACTCTAAGGGAAGGGGCAGAAAACGAACTTACTCTATTAGAGATTCTGATCGGTAGACTTGTTGTGTTCTCCGCCACGAGTCCAACGGTGGGTTCCGCTCGAGAAACTAATGGAAGACAGAAGCGAAGTCTTAGAGAGAAGTCAGACAAAAGGGAGGTCAAAGATTTTAGAGAGATGATGACTCAAGTGGGAATGAGACTTGATTACTAACCTTTCCTATAAATACGTGTTTTCTATTTAATAATATAATAATCATATGCTCATTCCACTTTTACAACTTCTACCCAGATGACAGATTTTCTAGATTATTACAAGAACTACGATTATGACATCATAAACAAGCTGTAAGCAGTTTTTATTGAGATTTTAGTGTTCGTTATGCATTGTCTAATCTTATTAATCTTATTCTTATGTGACTTTCATTTATATCTTTTGTTTATACGTTTTATGTATAAAATCCGTGGTAGTAAAATATATTTTTTATTAATATATCGACTAATCATACATCCATTTGTAAAATTGGGAAATTTTTAATAAATATGTTAAAAAGAGAGTATACTTTTAGTAATTTGAAATCAATAACGTATAAAATTGTTAACATTTTTCCCAATGTGATATTTATAATTTTAAATGTCTTTTGTAATAATTAAAAATGGTTATTTTATTCATTACGCATATAATAAATAAATCCAAAAATTAAAATCAAACTTGAATTTACATTAATTTTTTTTACTATTATCATGATACTTTTTTAACTATTATTACATAAAAAAAGTCACATCTTAGTTTCAGAAGAAAAATCAATCTAAATTAAAAATAAATTAGTTTTCTTTTCATAAAAACTATAATTTTTAATCTAAAACGATAATATTATTTTAAAATCATATACACCTTAAGCTAGTTTAATTTACTTTATTATTTCTATTCTTCTTCTATAATTATATTTAATTTTATTTTATTTAATTATTATCAAAAAATATTCTATTTCAATTTAAAACTATTTATATTAATCTATATATACATTCATATTTCATGAAAATACTAAAGTAGTGATTTATAAGGTGTAAAACCTTTGAGACACTTCTATAAATATGTTAAAGTAGCTTTTACTAATTTCTAGTATTATATAAATTATTTCTTTTAATATAATTTTTATATTTATTTTTTTAATATGTTTAACATAGCTGATATTTTAGAAATATTATACTGAAAATTAACATTTTTTTGAAATTTAAGATTGAAATTAGTTTTTCTAAATAAATCTAAGTAGAGTATTTTATCTACAATATATAGTATTGTTTTCAAATCATAAATAGTGCTTTTTGAATGAAAGTATATCTGGGATACCCATGAATGTTTTCATCTCTTTCAATATCACTCCACTGTATTCTTAAATATGAATATATCTATAAAAATGTTTGAATTTTATTCTTGTATATTTGACTTATAATTTATATGTATTAAAATTTGTGCTGGTAAATATTAATATATTAATAGATGTGATAGGGATATATGTTGTTAATAATTTTAATGTTTGTAAAAGTGAATGTTTTTAAAAATATGTTAAAAGAGAGTGTACTGCCAGTGCAAGTGGAATTTGTACCAATTATCTCTTTTTAATATATATTTTTTAAAATATATTTAGTTGATGTTTTAAATTAAATTATATGAAAAGAGTAATGTTATTTTGACACTGATACGTGACGTGACATTCATTTGACACTGATATGACAAAAATATTAGTTTTTTAAGCCAGTGTGTAAAACGACTGAAGGCAGCTCAAAAGCCATTCGCGCCCAAAGCACTCTAACCCTCTCACTCTCTGGCTCTCTCACTCTCTGCGTTCTCTAGCGTTCTCTGGCATTCTCTGGCTCTCTCCCGCTCTCTCGCTCTCGTTGCGCTCTATGGCTCTCTTGCACTGATCTGAAGCTCTCTCGCTCTGTCTGCACTCTCTCGCTAAAAGGTTCGTCCACCTCAATGGTTCGTCGCCGGTATAAGCTAAAGGTTAGTGTTTTATGTCATTTATGTTGGAAAATAAAGTAAAGGTTGCTCTTTTAAGTGATTTTTTTATGGAAAATGATGTTTTTTTGTTTGTCGTTTGATTTCCGTGTAAAGTTTGAGTTTTTATGTGATTTTTGATGGAAAATGAAGTCTTTTTTTTTTTCGTTTAATAGTTATGTTCTTGGTCGTTGTTGGAATAGAAAAGGTTTTTGCATTTGTCATTTGATTTTCGTTGGTGGTTGAAGTAAAGTTTGGTCTTTTATGTGATTTACACTGTTCTTCTTAGTTGTTGGTGGAAAAAGAATGTTTTTTGTAAGGGTTTTAGGTTTGTAATGTTTGAATCTGTTTGTTTTGGCAAGTGATGAACACATGTGTGTTGAGTGGCCAAAACAAGCACTAAGGTGTCCCTTCGTTAAAGAAGAGGTAACCGCTGATTAATGCAGAGTTAGAACCATTATTAATGCACACAGGTTAATTTGTGGAAATGGTCATCTGACTGAACTTGGATGTTTTGTTTTGGTGTTTGAACATTGATGGCTGGAAAGGGAAAAGATGTTTTTAATGGTCGTTTTACAGTGTTGTTGTTGGTTGTTGGTGGAAAAATATGTCTGTATACTCCATGATTTGTAATAGTTTAGTTATACTTTTATGGTTATCTGTATTTTTGGTTGAGTAGATCACATTTTAATTTGGTTGATCATGGTTTATTTGTAGCTTGATCTTCACAATTTTCGACAACAACTTGTGTATCAATGGGTTGTCCATGAGGATAATCGCAAACGCCAAATTATGCCATCTGCTGTCAATTTGATTAGTTTAAGTTCAGAACTTGCTATTATTCCTTACTACAGTAGTACATGATTGTTGTAATTACTTGTACAGAACTGTATTATTTTAGCATTTGTTGTTGATATGTAGTACTGTAAATATTGTTACAAGTATTGTTGTTAATATGAAGTATTGTAAATATTGTTACAATTATTATTGTTAATATGAAGTACTGTAAATATTGTAATATGAAGTACTGTAATATGATTATTTTGAGTGCAGTCGCCAAAACTACAACTGAGGTATCCCCTCGTTAAGCCACGGGTAACCATTGGGTTGATGGAAGCCAAAAAAAGCAGTATTAAGGCAGAGACGTCATTAAAATGAACATGATGTGGTCAATGAAAGCGTTATTAATCCTCAAGACAACTTCCTTTGAAAGAAATGGTCCTTATGAAGAGGTTTGATATCAGTCCCCAAAACTACAACTGAGGTGATGGAAGCCAAAAAACCAATATTAAGGTAAAGAGGTCATTAAAATGAACATGATGTGGTCAATAAAAGCGTGATTAATCCTCATGGCAACTTAATTTGAAAGAAATGGTCTTTATGAAGAGGTTTGATATCAGTAGCCAAAACTACAACTCAGGTGTCCCCTTGTTAAGCCATGGGTAACCATTGGGTTGATGAAAGCCAAAAACCCAGTATTAAGGCAGAGAGGTCATTAAAATGAACATGAAGTGGTCAATGAAAGCGTGATTAATCCTCAAGACAACTTCCTTTAAAAGAAATGGTCCTTATAAAGAGGTTTGATATCAGTGCCAAAATTACAACTGAGGTGTCCCCTCGTTGAGCCATGGGTAACCATTGGGTTGATGCCTTCATGTGTTTCCAAACCCAATCAATCCTCAGCCCAGTACTTATTGTCATTTTTCTCCCAGCACACAACACATTCTGTCTTTCTCAAAACCTTAAACCCTTAATAAAAATCATACAAATAAAGGTCTTTCTCAAAACCCTAAACTGTGAAACCAAATAAAGATCTTCCCTTTTCATTAAAAACCCCAGAAAAGAACAACCTTTACTCCACAAACCTAAACCCATATGGAAATCATACAAGACGATAAAAAATAGTTCCTTTTCCATGGAAACCTCATAAAAGATTCACCTTTAACAACTTTTGATGGAAAATGGAAGAAAAGCACCCACGGAGAAGACGAGAGCAGACAAAACGAAAGTACGGAGACGAAAGCAAGGAGACAAAAAGGAGAATGAAAACGGGAGTGGAGGCAGAGCAGAGGTAGAGAGAGTGAGAAAGCAAGAGAGTGAGAGGAGTGTAGAGAATGGAATGAACAAGCGCCAAACTTGCATTTTCAGGTTTCAGAGGCAAAAACCAAATTTGTCCTTACAACACACAAAATAAAAAATGACGATGCCACATAAGATGCTTTGACAAAAATACCCAATGTCAAATGGGGGTTAAAACTCAACGGTGTCAAAATAATATTACTCATATAAAGAAAACAACATCGGTTTCGAAAGTTCTTCTGCAAAAGAATTTTTGTTAAAATATTTTACAAAAGGATTTGGCTAGCAAAATGACAGTGAAACAAACCTTTTATAAAATGTGTTTATGGAAACAAACATGCCAGCAAAAAATAAAAATGGTTTTCGAAAAACAAACAACAATAAGTATAACAATAAAGGACAAAACACGTAGCAGGTTTTTCAACATTAATCGAGGGGGTTTCTGAATTATTCATTATACATATAATAATAAAATCTAAAAACATAAATCAAACTTGAAATTACATTAATTTTTTTATTATTATCAAGTTTATTTTAACTATTATTACATAAAAAACACATCTTAATTTTAGAAGGAAAATCAATCTAAATTAAGAGTAAATTTTTTTTTTAAATCTATAATTTATCTGAAATTGATAATACTATTTCAAAATTATAAAAAAAAAAAAACTCCATTTCATAATTATAGAATGAGTATCTAGTCGAATTTTTCCATTTTTTTTTTCTAAATCATTACATTATTTATCACTATAAATATAATCTTCATTATTTACAATTCTAACCAACACATATCTTATTCATAAAAATTCATTTATTGTTTGAAGAATAAACTACACTTATCATGATTGTGTCGGTATAAAATTTTATCCGTTCAAATTGTGAAGTATAAGCATAATTTTGAAGTATAAGTATAATGGTTGCAAACAGCAGTGAAAATTAAGATGGCAATGTTGTCCAATCCATAGGCTTTAGGTAACGAGAAACATGCATTAGATTAAATTTTAGGTTGTCATGTTAGTTTGTACAACAAGTTACTCAAATATTCAACCATGGAATGTTAACTTTTATATTTATTAAAATTTGTATTACTAAAATATATTATTTACCTATAAAACTAATAAGTAATTTGTGACGTGGATGATTCATTTCTTCTAACATCACTGTAATATCAATAATGGAAACCAAAAATTTCTTATTGGACAAAGACTCATTCATTGGATATGAAAAGGAAAATTTGTAAATTTGTGTCATTGGATGGAAAAGAAAATTTGTAAATTTTTGTCTTTATTTCGATGTAAAATTTTTTTATATGCATCTTGAAGTGAATGCAGAATGATACCTAACACAGGAAATTGATATGTTGTTCGTAACTGTTTTCATTATCTTTTTAAATGATGATGACAGTGCTGTAATGGTAGTCATGGCGTGTGACAGAAAAAATGCTATATTTTCTTGTCACAAAAGTTAATAACTTCCAAAGTTACAAAAGGAACACAGCCATGACTTGTCACAGGAAAAGTTATAACTTGGAATCGTCACAGAAAAAAGACGCCACGTGAATCAACCGACTGTTCCTCCGATCCATATAATTTAGGTATGCTAAACTATTTTGGAACATGTATTGGAAGATTAAGTTTCAGTCAATTATTATCTTAACAATTAAAAAGTAAATCTTTTTTTCCTAATCATATAATTTGTACGTTTACTTGATTCAATTGTTCTTTCTCCTTTCGGCATTTTATAACCTCCTGATTAAATTGATGTTTTCTTTCCTCACCATTAGTTTATACATTTTTTTAAGATATCATATATTCTTTCTTTTATCCTTTATATTTTAGGTGAGACAAACTAATAATCACTTTAGTCATTTGTATTTATATTTGAATTTTTAAAGTTGTACATAAAAAAATTATTCTAGAAGATATTATATACTCTTTCTCGTTGTCCTTCACAGTTGAGGTGTCCTAGGACTTGACTAATACTCATTTTTTCATTACAACAAAAAATAATTTTAACCTGAGGTTATTTTTAGCATTTTTGGGATTTTAATCCCCACTAAGTGCATTACCTACAGTTTATTTTTCTCCTAATAGATCCAACGTCGCTAACAGATTACCGGCAGTTTCTATTAACTTCTGGAATTATCATCCAGAACCCCATTACTACTAGGGATTTCCAGAACCCTCGTTACTGTCAGGAGTTTCCAGAACCTCCACTACTGCCAACATTTCTGAAACCCTTACTACAAACGATTTTTAAGCCCCTCCTCTTACTAGGTATCCTAACCCCTCCTCTTACTAGGTGTCCTAACCTCATTAATTTCATTTGGTGTATTCTTTTTAATGCGTTATAAAGATTTTAAAAGTTTAATATTTATAATTAAATGATATTTATAACTGAATATAACATTCCTACAAAAAACAATGGACAAAATATCCAATTTTAAGCTAAAATAATATAAATAATAAAATTTAAAGGTTAAAACTTGGTGAAATATTATAATATCATTTATTTTCAATAATAAAAATAGACGATGTGGATCTGCATTTCAGCTCATGAGGTGTCGCAGAACTTGAGCAGAAATGTGATAGAGTGATGAACACAGGAACGAATTGACGCATTATAAATTGAGTACAACAAATCTTAACTTAAAATCCTTACAATTATAATATAGTGTAGAATCACAAGATCTCGGAGCAAAGTAACTATAGCTCCACAATGATTTTTCCGGTAGCATGGCCATCAATGCTCTTAGCCCAAGCATCTTCAGCTTTGCTCAAAGGAAACTTGGAGTTAATAACAGACTTCAGTTTCCCATCCTTCAATAATTGAACTAGATTTTCCAGGCCCTCACGCTTCACATTTACAAAAAAAAGGCACTAGCCTTTCTTGGAAAAAGTAATTTTCTTGAGGCCAGTAGTGATAAGTGCAAATGGATTAGGAGTTAAATGAAAGACAACACCCTTCTCAAACCAAATGAGACCAAATATTTTGTAATGTTCATTTTCATTTAACATTTTGCTTTCAATAGAATCCTTCAGATAAAGATTTCTTGGACTCAGAGAATAGCGGCTACAATTGGAGCAGTGAAAGGTATTCAATTTTTGCACACAGGAATAGTGCTCAAATAATCTCTAAGGTTACATATATTCTTTTGGACAACAATTACAATGTTAAAATAAGCATTTTAGATTACCTTCAAGTTTCGTACTAAAGCATCTTAGATTATTAGATTATGAATAAGTTTTTCCATTTGACATCAAGGGTGCACTTGATTTGCTCAAACAAACCATGAAGAATTCAACCTTAAAAAAGTTGTACATAATTTGAGTTTACGGTAGTATAAGTACTGACAAAAACAGCTCTAGAGACAACACAAAACTAAGTTTTTGTTATCCACTGCACCAAGTGACATAATTTTTTCCTCCACACAATAGAAAATGATATCAAAAGTTTGATATCATCCCAGTTCTGTTTTTTATAAAACAATACAAAAAGGATCCTGTGTGTCCTTACTCTTAACCATATTTTACGTAACATGTATTCAAGTTTCTTAATTTATTATATTAAATCAACAACAAATTATTACATGTCACGTGAAAATTAGCATAGATCATATTGATCCCAAATTACTTAACTTTATTATGATAAGGTCTTATTTGGAAAATCTCCTCATTAATTACTTACAAAAAATGAAGTTAAACTTCTCTTATGAGTTAAAATAACTTATGAATTTTAAATTCTATAAAACTTTTCTCATAAGTAGAGGTGCTAAGTTGATTTTTTTCTTCAAGTATTTATGCATATGCATAAAAACTTTGATGTGTAAAGCATAAGGGGTGCTAAAGTAAATACACCTAAATCTAACAATGTTGTGTGATCCTTTTGTAGTTACAGGTGAGCATCAAAACTGATGACATAGTTAGAAGAAGTATTGTTAACCCAACAGTTTACCGGTATTACCCAGGAAGCATAGGCACAAGTGTTACCCAAAGAAGCTCAATGACCCTAGCCAAACCAATCGTTCCAATTTGACTCCGCTGCAAAATCAACCTGATTCTGCCAACTGCTACATTAATCCAAGTCAGTTAAAGTTTTCCAAAAAAAATTGTGGAAATAGAAAGAATTATAACACTGCAAATTCATAAGACAATTAAACGTGCTTAACTAAAAACACATAATCCAGAAAATTAATCCACAACACGAAGTTCAGTATGTTAAGATTTTGTTTTGATTTAAATTACTTAATTTAATAATTCTTAATGTTAAGGGAATAGTTGTTTGTTATCAATCGAGTCTTTAGCCAGTTACCACACTTATAGGAGTTGTGATGTGTGTGTTGTTTAAGTTCTATTTTCAACTCTGATGTAAGGCTATATATAGCCATATCGTTTATGCAATAAGTATGATTCTTATTCTTCAACATTAAGTATTTAATTTATCAGCAATCTGTTTCTAACATCTGGTATCAGAGCCCCTTAACAGGGGCCTGATTAACTAGAGAAGCAGCAGGCTTTACAATAAAGTGGTAACTTGAACATGGCGACAGAAAAGGGCTTTGTACAACCAGCGATCCCAAAGCTTGATGGACACTATGATCACTGGGAAATGCTTATGGAGAATTTCCTACGCTCCAAGGAGTATTGGAGTTTGATTGAAAATGGGATTCCTGCTGCAGCAGAAGGAGTTGAGCTCACTGAAGGACAAAAGAAGGCTATTGAGGATCAAAAACTGAAGGATTTGAAGGCTAAGAATTATTTGTTCCAAGCAATTGATCGATCAGTTCTAGAGACTATCCTAAACAAAGACACAATAAAGAGTATTTGGGATTCCTTGAAGCAGAAATATCAGGGAACGGCAAGAGTCAAACGAGCACAATTACAAGAGCTACGGAGGGAATTTGAAGTGCTTCAAATGAAGAGAGACGAATCTGTGAATGAGTACTTTGCTCGCACACTAACTATTGCCAACAAGATGCGGACTCATGGTGAAACTATGGGAGATGTTGCTGTCATTGAGAAGATCCTAAGATCCATAACTCCTAAGTATATTCTATTGAAGAGTCACATGACGTTGATACCTTATCTATTGATCAGCTGCAAAGCAGCCTTCTGGTGCACGAACAGTGCATGAACGGTCCTATTATTGACGAACAAGCACTGAAGGTTACCCATGATGATCAGCCCAGAGGAAGAGGACGTGGTCGTGGTGGACTTAGAGGTCGTGGAAGAGGAAGAAGCGTGTCAACCTATGACAAATCTACCGTGAAGTGTTATGGCTATCACAAGTTGGGACATTACCAATATGAATGTCCAAGTAAAGAAAAAGAGGCAAACTATGTAGAAGCACAAGAGGAAATGTTGTTGATGGCATATGTGGAGAACAATCAAGCCAGAGGAAAAGATGTATGGTTTCTTGATTCTGGTTGCAGCAATCATATGTGTGGCAAAAAGGAGTTTTTCTCTGATCTTGATGAAGAATTCTATGAATCTGTGAAGCTTGGAAATAACTCAACCATGACTGTGAAGGGAAAAGGCAATGTGAGGTTGCAAGTAAATGGAAATTTTCAAATTATCACTGGAGTATTCTATGTACCAGATCTGAAGAATAATCTACTTAGCATTGGACAACTACAAGAAAAGGGACTTGAAATCTTGTTCCATCATGATAAGTGCAAAATTTATCATCCTGAGAGGGGGTTGATTATAGAAACTAGAATGTCATCAAATCGAATGTTTATCCTGCTTGCAACGTGTCATCCAAAGGAGTCCACATGCTTCAATATAATCACAGAGGATTCAACTCAGTTGTGGCATTGTAGATATGGACATTTGCATTACAAAGGTTTGAAGACTCTTGAGCAGAAAGAGATGGTGAATGGTCTGCCAAAACTCAAGGCTCCATCAAAACTTTGTAAAATGTGCTTAGTAGGGAAGCAACATAGGGGACCGTTTCCAAATGAAAGCACATGGAGGGCTTCCCAAATTCTTCAATTGGTGCATGCTGATATCTGTGGGCCACTCAACCCCATCTCAAATAGCAAGAAAAGGTACATGATAACCTTCATAGATGATTATAGTCGAAAGACTTAGATTTACTTCTTGATAGAAAAGTCAGAAGCCTTCGATGTTTTTAAAATCTTCAAAAATCGTGTTGAAAAAGAAACTGGCTTATATATAAAGGGTTTACGTACTAATAGAGGAGGCAAATTTACTTCACACAAGTTTAATGTTTTTTGTGGTGAGCATGGCATAAATAGACAGCTAACAGTTGCATATACCCCTCAGCAGAACGGAGTTGTAGAAAGAAAGAACAGAACTATTATGAATATGGTTCGGAGTTTGCTTTCTGAGAAAAAAAATTCCCAAAACGTTTTGGCCTGAAGTTGCAAATTGGACAGTGCATGTGTTAAATCGAAGTCCAACTCTTTCAGTGAGAAACAAGACCCCAAAAGAAGCATGGAGTGGAGTGAAACCATCTGTTGCACATTTTAGGGTGTTTGGATGCATTTCTCATGTTCATGTCTCAGATAGTAAGAGAACAAAGCTAGATGATAAAAGTGTGATATGTGTCTTGCTTGGAGTTAGTGAAGAGTCAAAAGCCTATAGACTATATGATCCAAACTCGCAGAAGATTGTTGTGAGTAGAGATATTGTGTTTGAAGAAGATAAGCATTGGGAGTGGGAGAAGACTCATGAAGAATTAATTGTAGTTGATTTAGAATTGGAGAACAGTGAAGCAGAAAATGAAGACAATGAAGATACTGTACAAGAAGAAGTAGAGAATGCTACATCAGATGGTTCACCTAGATCCAATGAAGGAAGAGTTAGAATGCCACCAATATGGATGAGAGACTATGCAAGTGGAGAGCGCCTGTCTGAAGAAGAAGATGTGGCATACTTAGTTATGCTTGCAGCTGATGATCCAATATGTTTTGAAGATGCTGTCAAAGATGAAAAATGGAGAAAAGCAATGGATGCTGAGATAAAGGCAATAGAGAAAAATGATACATGGGAGTTAACTGAGCTACCTGCTGAAGGAAAGAAAATAGGAGTAAAATGGGTGTACAGAACTAAAATCAATGAGAATGGAGAAGTTGATAAGTATAAGGCATGACTTGTAGCAAAAGGGTACGCTCAACAATATGGGGTAGACTATACTGAGGTGTTTGCACCTGTGGCAAGACTGGACACAATTCGTTTGGTTACTGCATTTGTTGTGCAAAAAGGATGGGCTATTTATCAATTGGACGTGAAATCTGCTTTCTTGCATGGGGAATTGAATGAAGAAGTATTTGTTGAGCAGCCTCGCGGTTATGAAAAAAAAGGAAATGAGCAGAAAGTTTATAAGTTAAAAAGGGCCCTGTATGGACTTAAGCAGGCTCCACGAGCTTGGTATAGTCGTATAGAGTCCTATTTTGTGAATGAAGAATTTGAAAGATGCCCCCATGAACCTACATTGTTTATCAAGACAAAAACAGGAGGTAAGGTTCTGATTATAAGTCTTTATGTGGATGATCTTATTTTCACTGGTAATGATGAGTCAATGTTTGTTGAGTTTAAAAGATCAATGATGCTTGAATTTGATATGACTGATCTTGGAAATAAATATCAAGAGTACATTTGAAGTGGAGAAATTACATTCAATCCCAAGAAGAAGAAAATTAACTACTCATGGTAGCCATGAAAATACAAAAGAAGAAGAAAAGAAAGATCTTGATCACGATGGTTAAGAGAGCGTTCCCACAAATGAGAGATGATAAGTGATGGATGATTTTCATTAATCTATCCCTCTTTTTATAATGTTCGCCCTTTGCAGTCGGTTACTTTGAGCCGTTATCTCATGATTTGCATTCTAACTGCTGCCCTTGAAATTAGGTTCATAACAGCTTTAAGTAGAGTTTTAGCCCAGGCTATCTCCATCGCTCCAGCGAAAAGTCACTTACGCCCCTTTTCCTTTAATTTTACACCCATTCTCTTTCTTCTTTTAGTCTGAACCTAATTTTCCACAAAATCCGCTCTTTGCAACATAAAACTAATTAAAAATGAAATATCTAACAAACTCTCAAATAAAAACAAAATTAGTTAAATAAATCTCAAACTAAAACAAAATTAAAAAAAAAAATCAACCAAATCTTCCTAAATCTAACCTATAATTAACAGCTATCAAAATTCTCCCCTCCTAGTTTCTTGCTTGTCCTTAAGCAAGACATTCAAAACCAATTCCTTTAGATTTTTAAAACCTACATGCAATTTTCAAGCGATTCTCACTTTCCAAACTATCACTTGCAGTTTCATATATCAGAATTTCAACAATCCAATGCTTAGATAACAGAATACAAATCTTGACAGGATATTCTCACTTAACACAGTTCTCACCATTGTTTCGCTCTCAAGTCACATACTTCTCTCTATCAAAAGTTGTTAATCATTTATCAAAACAAATCAACCCTGTATTGAATGACTTAGAAGGTCTTTTTAAAGGATATAACGTGGTCAGGCTAAAAAAAAAAACTTTTGGTTTTTCTTGGAATACAAAATGGACAAATAGCTTTAAAAATTATAGATACAACTTGAATAATGATGTAGGGATCTACCTCAACCAGAAATTCCTGAACTATCTTCTCTTTTGAAACAATCTGTGAATATTGTATCTTTTGACTTTTATTTTGCTTAGGCTAAAACTGTAGCTCACGCAACTAGGTGACTTTTCTGTGTACCCCTTTCTATTTTCTTTCATCCTCTCAGCTACCAAGTATAAAATCTGAGAATTCATTGAGACTTTTTTTTTTTTCCAATAGGTACATCAGTAAGAAAATCTATCTTAGCCTCCTCAAAACAACCACAATCTTTTAAGTCCAAAAATCCTCTTTTCTTCAAGTTGTACCACAATTTCCTAACTGTTCACACCCAAGGTGGTTTTCATAGACATATGGCTCAAGGTTTTAATGATAGGCACAAATGGGTTTGAAATTGAATTCCCCTCATCTCACCAGGTAGCTTTTTGGCTCTAGTTATAGTTTGCCCTCATTCAACAACTTGCCTTCTTCATTCTTATCAACACAGAGTCAATCTTATCCTAACAAAATCAAGCAACAATCAATGTCAAGAAAGTATGCACTCAATATACTCTCAGTGTATCACTCCTCTCTCAGCATCATTTCCTCATATCCTGTCAATCAATGTTAATGTTAATCCTCCCAATGTCCTATTGTCTTCCTGATATACTGTGACTGCTAGCTCAAGCTTAAAAACAAGACTACTCTACTTATATGCATGCAGAATTTTCAGTTAACAGACCAATCCCTTTTTACTCAACCCCAGCATAACAAACACATTTAACGCAGAAAATAGCATATCTTACCAATTAGTTCACCCTGTGCCAACATCTTTTACAGTTATCCATAATTAAATTGTATCAGAGCAAGATATATACAGTGATCCAAAATGAAAGAATTACACTACCACATATGTCTCTGATCAATACCAACAAAATGACATTAAAATAGCATAGCATCTTCAACCAGCAATCTTCAGGACTCTTCACTTGGAGTTTCTTCCTCTGTGTCACTCCTATTCCTTCCCTGTTCTGCATTTCCTTCATCATCTTCTTCTTCAGTTTCTTCTGAGCTCGAGCTCCCATCAGATGATATCACATAATGTATTGCTGAACCTTTGTGCTTAGCCCCTTTTTTTATTACTGCTGGTTTAATTCGAAAGGATCTTCTCAAAGGGTCTGGATGATCTTTCTTTTTAGCAGGAACTTCAGCAATAACATTTTCACCACTTTCCTCAGTATTAGCATTGGCATTCTCTTCAGTAGTTTTAGCAACTTCCACAGCATGTTCCTTAGCAATCTCCTCAGCCACCATTTCAGGTATGGTTTCTTCAACATTCGCAGCAACATTTTCAGTCTTGTCCTTCGCAACCTCAGCAGTTGCTTCAGCTTCTTCTGCAAGCTCAGCAGTTGCCTCAGCTTTTTGCCCAGCTTCCTCATTTTTCTCAACTCCCGCAGTGCTTTGCGCCTCATGACAATCATCCTCCCCTCCCACTGAACTTGGCCGGTCCCCTGGCCAATTCAGATAAGAGGACAATTCTTTATAATCCATATAAGCATTATCCCTCATTGCATGATACATTTGCAGCATAAATTTACATAGAGTACTCTGCTGCTCTTCCAAGTGCAAAATATGCCGCATCAATTTTTTCTCAACAGCTTCCAAGGTAGGTTCAGACACTGAAGTTGGCGGGCTGGGAACTTGATTCCTCTGCTCTAGACGCTCTTCTGGATTGGTGCAATGGTGATCAATGAACTTTTTGTCAATTGGAGTTCTTATTTTCGCCCTCGGTTCAACAATAATCCCATTTTCAGCACACAATCCAATAATCAATGCAGGGAATCCCAATGTCCCTAGCCTTTCTGCCCCTCAAACACGCTCCCAGTCCACTGTTCTCTGGATCTCATCTGAAATTATTTGAGCTACGTTGATGGTATAGTCATCCTGAATCATTGAAAACAATAAGTTGCTCTTAGCAACATTGATGTCAGACATATGGCCTATTGGAACAACATTGGCTAACATGAATGTTAGCCATATTTGCAATAGCGTTCGCATGTCTCCCCTCCTGATGCGTGTTTCCTTTCCAGACACTGCAATCTGATAACCTTTGCCAGACATGCATAATGCCGCTGCCACTTTTCGGTTACTGAACCCTTTCTTTCGGCTACACAGACGCTGATAGTGGCATTGTGGACTGTAAGAAATCCACTTCCCCTCACCATTGTTTTCCTGTGGCTTCTATCCTGCCTTTCAGCCCAGGCATTCGCATAGAATTCCCTAACAACTTCTTCGTCAAACCTCCACATCGGTTCTGCTAACTTCTTCCAGTTTCGCCTCAACACCCCCATCAGAAACGCATCACAATCTCCAGGTTTTAAGTCCACCCTTCTCTCAGACAGGAATCGCCACTGAGTAAGTTCCTCATATCTTCGGAACTTGCTTTCATTCAAAAATTTCCTGGTTGTGCTCTGCTTGTGGAAGCTCATCGATTCGTCTTCCTCAGGAGTTCGAGAAGGAATGACATCATCAAAGAAGGGTTCGCCAGCCCTTCGTCTCTTTTTCGGTCGGACGGGAGCAGTGTGCTTTACTCGTGGCATTCTTCCTGCAAACCAAGGTTAGTACACAAGGAAACATAAAGCCACTCACTATTCTCAACTATACCAATAACTGAAACCCTCAGAAACCCCAAAATTACTCTAACCGCAAACCCTAACGACTCAAATCCACTAACTTCTCCTCCTATAACTACAACACAATGTAGATTCTCAACTGCAATGCAATAGTGGTAGCGAGAGAGAAAAAAAAATTTTTGCAAATGGAGTAGTTATCTTACCTAAGTTCCAAAGGTTTGAGTTTTAGGGTAGAGAGAAAGTCGAGAGCAAAGATGAAAAAGAGAAAATGAGAGCGCGACTGAAAAGTCACTGACTGAAGTGACCTTGTATCACAAGGCACAATCCCATAATGTTGCACTAGTCTGCGCTAAGTGATTTCTAGCTCAAGCACTGGGCCTAGCTCAATCTACAGGCTCATTACCAAGTATCAAAATTTTCTAAAATCTAAAATAATTTTTTTTTTCAAAAATAAACTACTTAAAAATAAAAAATAGATCCTAAGAATTAACAGATTAAACACTGGATTGCCTTCCAGCTAGCGCTCGTTTAACGTCATATAGCTTGACGCCTGAATTTCATTCCTCCAATGTGATCACTGAGATGAGTTTCTCAACTTCACCCCCTTTGTAATGTTTCAACCTCTGCCCATTAACCATCCAACTCTTCTGAGTTTTTACGTCCTCAATTTCAATTGCACCATAAGGCTTAACCTGCTTGACCACAAAAGGGCCTGACCGTCTTGACTTTAATTTACCAGGGAACAACTTCAATCTGGAATTAAATAAAAGAACAAGCTCCCCTGGTTCAAAGTTCCTCTTCAGCAATTTTTTTTCATGATAAGCCTTGACTCTCTCCTTATATAGCCTTGAGGACTGATATGCATTCAGCCTCATCTCTTCCAATTCCTGCAGTTGTATCTTCCTCTGTTCAATAGAAGCCTTTGAACCAAAATTCAACCACTTCAATGCCTAGAAAGCTCGATGTTCCATTTCCACAAGAAGGTGACAAGCCTTCCCATAGATTAACTGAAATGGAGACATTGCAGTAGGTGTTTTATAGGCTGTTCTATAGGCCCATAGTGCCTCATCTAGCTTTATAGCCCAATCTCTGCGTGATGCTGACACTGTTTTCTCCAGAATTCTCTTCACTTCTCTATTAGACACCTCTGCTTGTCCATTAGTTTGGGGATGATAGGTTGTAGCTATCCTATGCTTCACCCCAAAATGTGCAAATGCTTTCCTCAATTCTGCATTACAAAAATGAGATCCTCCATCACTGATCACCACTTTTGGAGTACCAAACCTGCAGAAAATATTTTTCTTCAAAAATTTGATCACTGTTTTTGCATCTGCTTTCTGAGTTGGAATTGCTTCCACCCAACGTGAGACATATTCCACAGCCAACAAATATATTCATTTGAAAATGAACTAGGCAGGGGGGCTATAAAATCAATCCCCCAACAGTCAAATATTTCAATTTCCTGAATATTCCTTAGGGGCATCTCATGTCTCTTTACGATAGTTCCTGTTCTTTGGCAATTATCACAATGTTGCACATGAATGTGAGCATCTTTTGAATAATGTTGGCCAGAAAAATCCTGACTGTAGCACCTTAGCAGTAGTTCGCTCCCCATTAAAGTGTCCTCCATAGGGAGAATTGTGATAGTGTCATAGTATATTTTGAGCTTCCCTACTAGTCACACATCTTCTCATCAAATTGTCAGCACCTATCTTGAACAGATAAGGATCATCCCAGATGTACTGGTTTGAATCCTTTAACAACTTTTGCCTCTGCTGCCAATCCATGGTCTCAGGTATAATTCCAACAGCTTTAAAATTGGCCATATCAGCAAACCATGGCCTTTCTTATACTACTAGTAATTTCTCATCAGGGAATTCATCCAAAACTTCAGATTCCCTAGCACTAACTTCTTCATTGGCCAATCTAGATAGATGATCGGCTACATGATTCTCGTTTCCCTTCTTATCTTTAATTTCCAGATCAAATTCCTGGAGTAGCAACATCCAGCGAATTAGCCTAGGCTTTGAATCTGGCTTGGTCAGCAAATACCTGATAGCAACATGATCAGTGTAAATTATCACTTTAGAGCCTATAAGATAAGCTCTAAACTTCTCCAAAGCATAAACAATTGCTAACAACTCCTTCTCAGTTGTAGTGTAATTAATCTGAGCATCATTGAGAACCTTGCTTGCATAGTGTATAACATAGAACAGTTTTTCCTTCCTCTACCCCAGAACAGCTCCTACTGCATAATCACTAGCATCACACATCATCTCAAAACCTATGCTCCAATCCGGTGCAGTTATCACTGGTGTAGTAGTCAACTTTCCCTTTAAACATTCAAATGCCTTCTCACACTCCTGATCAAAATTAAAGGTTGTTTATTTATTTAGCAGATTACACAAGGGCTTCGCAATCTTTGAAAAATCCTTAATGAATCGCCTATAAGACCCTGCATGACTAAGAAAACTTCTGACTCCTTTAACATTGGTAGGTGGAGGCAGCTTCTCAATGATCTCAACCTTTGCTTTGTCCACCTCTATCCCACGTTCAGAAATTTTGTGGCCTAACACAATACCTTCTGTGACCATAAAATGGCATTTCTCCCAATTCAACACCAGATTGGTTTCCACACACCTTCGCAACACCAAATTTAGATTCTCCAAACATGCATTGAATGAGGATCCAAAAACCGAAAAGTCATCCATAAAGACTTCTATGCAATTCTCTATCAAATCTGCAAAAATGGCCAACATACACCTTTGAAAAGTAGCTGATGCATTACATAATCCAAATGGCATCTTTCGGTAGGCGAAAATACCAAAAGGGCATGTAAAAGTTGTCTTCTCTTGGTCTTGTGGATCTACTGTAATCTGATTGTAACCTGAATAACCATCCAGAAAAAAATAATAAGTTTTTCCTGCCAACCTTTCCAGCATCTGATCCATGAAAGGGAGAGGAAAATGATCCTTCCTGGTTGCTTGATTCAGCTTTCTATAATTAATGCACATCCTCCAACCTGTGATTGTTCTAGTAGGAATTAATTCATTCTTCTCATTATGAATGACAGTCACACCACTTTTCTTGGGAACCATTTGCACTGGACTCACCCAAGCCCCTGTCTGAAATAGGATAAATCATCCCAGCTTCCAACAACTTCTGCACCTCCTTCTTCACTACTTCTTTCATTGCTGGATTCAACCTCCTCTGAGGTTGTGCAATAGGTTTAAAATCTGGCTCCATATAAATTCGATGCATACAGTATGCTAGACTGATTCTCTTCAGATCTGATAATTGCCATCCAATAGCTCCTTGATTGAGTTTCAGCACCTCCATCAGCCTTTCCTCTTCTTCAGCAGTTAACAAACTGCTTAAGATTACTGGTTTCTTCAAATCTCCACCAAGGAAACTGTATTTAAGGTATGGCGGTAACACCTTTAATTCTGGTGTCCCCTCTATAACAGAATTACCAGTTACTAGTCTCTCTCTGGTTCCTATCTTCTGCAAAAATTCCTCAGCTCGGTCTAAATCAGTAGCTAAGGCTAAAGCATCTGTATCTCCCAATTCAACTAACTCTTCTACAGGTTTGGTGATAACTTGCAGAAGTGTGTCTGGATTGCCTAAGTCTTTTTGCACTCGCCTGTATTCTTCATCCAACACATCCAGCCTGAAACAATCCTTTTTGTCATTAGGATATTTCATAGCCTCAAACACGTTGAAGCTTACTTCCTCATCCACAACACATATCTTCAACTTCCCTTTGTCCACATCTATGATTACTTTTGTTGTTTTCATAAAGGGTCTTCCCAGAATCAAGGGAACATCCACATCCTCCTCAATATCCATCACAACGAAGTCTACAAGAAAAAGGAATTTATCCACCTTAACCAACAGATCCTCAACAATGCCATATGGTTGTTTGATAAATCGATCTGTCAATTGCAACATCATACGTGTAGGCCTGACCTCTACCTCTCTTATTCTTTTCAGCATGGACAAGGGAATTAAGCTAATACTCGCACCTAAATCCAACAGTGTCTTCCCCACATACAGATTACCTACAGTGACTGCTGACTGTTTACTTTCAACAGTCTCTTTATTTATGTCACAACCAACCTGCTTTCCACAACGAATGGTGATAGCCTTACACTGCTCCTTTAGATTGGGCTGAGTGTTGGCAGAAAACTGCCCACCTTGCTGCTCTACTAGCTGCTTAGCCAACTGACCTACCTGCGTCTCCAAATTCCTCAAAGATGCCTCCTGATTTTTCTGATTGGTCAGAGAAGTTTGCATAAACTTCTCCAAAGTTTCTTCCAACTTGCTAGTTCGCTCATATAATGTAGGCGGCTTCTGCTGAAACATTGGCTGCCTACTAGAATTTCCTGTGTCTTGCTTCCATCCCCATGGCTGGTTTGGTGGATTATCTATCCTTGAGGGGCATTGTTTGGAAAATTACCCTATTGACCATTCTGCCTGCCAGAATTCCCCATGTACTACACTTCCTCAGTTGTTGTTCCTACTACAGTCTACTGTGAACAATTCCCATCACCTTAATATTGGAGCTTGATAATTAAGAGCCTGTGAGGCTTGAACTGCCTACAACTGTTGTGCTTGTAACTGCTGTGGCAGTTTTGCCATTTGTTGAGTCAAAGCTTCCATCTGTTGTGTTATGATTTTGTTCTGTGCTAAAATTGCATCAGTGCTATTCAACTCAAAAACTCCTTTCTTCTGCACACTTTGTCTGTCATACTGTGCTTGATAATCCGTTGAGGCTAAGGCATCAATAATTCGTGTAGCATGTTCCACATCAACGGCCATTATAGTTCCTCCTGCTGCTGCATCAAGAATCATTTTGGTATCCGGCCTCAATCCATTACGGAAAATGTTCAACTGTGCAATGTCTTCAAAGTCGTGGTTTGGACACCTTATAAGCAACACCTTGAATCTCTCCCATGCTGCACACGAAGCTTCATCTGATCCTTGTCTAAAATTTGAGATTTCTGATCTAGCCTTTATGAAACAGGATGGAGGGAAAACTCTCTGTAAAAACTTTTCCTCCACATCACTCCAGCACGTCAGGCTCTGATTTGGATGTGGTTTCAGCCACTCTTTCGCCTTTCCAGTTAATGAGAAAGGAAACAACCTCATATAAGCAGCATCTTTATCCTGATCTTCGAATCCCATGGTGGCTGTCAATTCGTAAAATGTTGACAAATGAGTATATGAATCCTCATGCTCCATTCCAGTGAATTGATTAGCACTAACAAGCGTCAGGGGTGCTGGCTTTATTTCAATCACTGTAATTGTGTTAGGAACAGCTATACTGGAAAAATGTCTGGGCCCTTGCTACAAAGGATAGTCACCCAACACTCTTCGTGGTGGTGGATCAGCCGGATCGACATGACCATTGGCCTCTTCTGCCATGATTTCACCACAGTTTTGTCCCTTGGCTGACTTTTCTGCTCACGCTTTCTCCTTTACCTGACCTGTCTCAACGTCTTATTGATATCTAGATCAAATAACAACTGTTCTTCTTTCCTTTAATTTCTCAGACGCATCAACCGCTGTCTAACAAGAGATTACGATCACAAGAAAAATCAGTAATTCACAATGCAATTGATACAAAATTCAATTTCCAATTCTTCACCGTTTCCCGGCAACGGCGCCAAAAACTTGTTAACGGATTATCAGCAAATGTACTGAGTCCTCAAGTAGTATAATAAATAAGATGAGTATCGTTTCCACAGGGAACGAAGTTTAATTGAAAACCAAATATA
>Ga0209489_104838_pt1 | contig 24286 bp, 6 predicted proteins | sample SiratrowhiteBW_FD_187527 | JGI IMG/M metagenome (GOLD analysis project Ga0209489, IMG submission 187527) | Root nodule microbial communities of legume samples collected from California, USA - Siratro white BW (SPAdes) (version 2) | ecosystem: Host-associated > Plants > Roots > Nodule | place: USA...
ATATATAAGATTGATATATCTTGTAATATTTTCTAGCTGTTATCACCTTTCTGATTTAATTCATTAACTCCAGAACATGAGACAAAAGAATGTCATAATGTCATACAAACTCTTCAAGTAACATAATTATGATTAAATAATAAATTATAAATTATTTTAACCAACAAACGGTATCTTAAGAGATTCCCTAGCTATTACCAATTTTCTTAATTAGTTCATCTGAATATCATATAAAAGAATACTAAAAAGGATAGAAAAAAAAATCCTCAATATGACAAAATTACTTCAAGTTACAAAATTTAGGAGTAAATAAGTTCAAATTACTTAAAGTAACAAGTTTACAGATAAAATAAAGTACAAGAGATAATGTATCTTCAAAGATTTCCTAACTGTTATAGTTTTCCTTGTTTACTTCATTTGCTAATATGATACAAAATAGAGCTAAGAAAGTTAAATGAAATAGGAATTCTTCAATGTAACAAAAAATTATAAGTAAAAAATACAAATTCTGCAAGTTACAACATTATGAGTAAATAAATTATAAATTATTTAAAATAACTAGATTATAGATCAAATGAAATAATGTACATCGAAAGATCATCTAGTTATTGTTACTTTCCTTAATTTAGTTCATCTGCTCCCTAACATGTTACGAAATAATGTTCAAAAAGTTAAAAAAAAATGAAAATTCTTTAAATGACAAAAAATTATCAGAAAAATAAATAAAAATTCCTCGAATTATATAAATATAAGTAAATAAACTATAAATAATTTCAAATAACAAATTTATAGGTAAAATGGAGTAAAAAAGATACATGTATCCTAATGCTATTTGTGTAAGTGTATATGCAAATATAATTGTTAAGAAATTCCTATTATATACAATCACCATCCAGATTAATAAAAAAATAAAACTTGTCATGATTTTCAGGCCAAAAATAGGAAAATTAGTCTAAACTGGTGCAAATTTATTTGCAAATTATTAGAAAGTGTATTTATAGTAAGTTGTGTTAATGGAACACGACGTTGTTTGGAAAAAAATTACGTTTTAGAAAGACAAATTTAAGGTTTATAGTTGACTTAGTTTCCAATAGGTAAAGTTGTGTGAGAGAAGCAAACCTTTGTTAAGTTTAATAATCTGTTAAATACAAAAATTTTCATCTATAGGTGACTCGACTATAGTGTTGTTAGTCTTCAAGTGAAAGTCGTGTGATTGACTTCGTGGTTTTCTTTTTTCACAAAACTCTTACATGCAAATTTTTTTTAAAAATAGAAATATGCATGATTATTGAGAAAATCAAGAAGGTAAAACATAAAGGAGATTTAAACAACAATGAGACATCAGCTAGATTCAAATAGAGAATTTACACCATTGTCAATTCAGAATCTTAAGACATTGGGTTTGTGAGTCTTCTTTTTTATACGTACCCTCGTCTGAGCAGGTCACAAAGACTTGAGCCGTGAATATTAAACAAGAATGAGACTTGAGCGAGACCCACACAAGAAATTGACATCATCTTCAACCCAAAACTTTTAAGAGATTAGGTTTCTGGTCTTCTTTTTATATATATGTCGTTCAACTTTCTCATTTCTATTTAATATAAGATTAGACTCGCACTTAGATAGTCAACAAGGATTTTAGAGAGTTAGAGAAAAAATAAATGACAAGTGAAATGATTTGGTTTAATAAAATGATAATGAATTTGAGAAGAAGGTTTATAGATATATGTGATTAATTCAATTAGATTAATGAGTAGTAGTAATTATTTTTTTACCTAAGTCAAAATTGTTATTAGTGTATATTTTAAATAAACTATTTTTAAAAAGATTAGTTGAAAAAAATGAAAAATAAATTATTTATTAAAAAATAATTATTAATGCAAAAATATATTCAATAATGGATAGTAATAATCTAAAATAATAAATAAAAATTAAACCAAATAAATAAATGGAGCAAAATATCATTTACAAATCCTACATTTTCTTTCCACTTAGTTCATAAAACTTTTGTTACAAATTTATTTAAACCACTTTTACTAAATTTGTTTAAGAATAAAAGTGGTACAACTGGATGGACCATGATTATTTTAACATTAAAATAAAAAACTTACAAATAAAAAAATTAGCTATTCAAATTTCATTTCAAAAGAAGTGTGATCTCTCTGAAGTTATATTCCTTTTTACTTTTTTCTAACTTCTCTCAAAATTTGATAAATTTGTTTATTTTTTTTTAAATTGAAGTCTATCAATTATGATATCATAAGAATTATGGTGAATAATAAAACAAGCCTATGCGACTAATTTGTTTTTTAGAGTAAGTTCCTTTCAACCCTTTCATAGTTAATTTTAAGAAATTTTGTATGTTTTAGAGAAAGTTTGTTGCATATAGCATTTTTGGAGTTAGAATGAGTCTACTGGTTTAGGATCATAAAGATATTTTTAGACCATTGATCTAGACTTTTTGTGTGCATGATCAATTTTCTTGTGAGTTTGGTGAAATTTGAACTTTTGATATAGTATTGAACAAATTGAACACATAAAATAAGTTAGTTTATTTTTAAATAAAAGTTAGTTTATTTTTAGATAATACTTTAGGTTAGTCTGGATATAAAAATGACATGATCACACTCTTTTAAATTTCTTGCAGATTGATATTTTAGTTGATTCTTTTGATTTAAATAAGTTTATCTTAGATTTGCTTTGGTTGATTGTGATTTAAATAAGTTTATCCTAATTTGGTTTAGGTTTTTTTTTTTTTTTAGTTTAAAGGATTTCACTTGAATTTATGCTTTGGATGATTTTGAAATGAAACATATTTTTAAGAGTAATTATACTTTGATAACCACACCTGGCACACACTCACCTTACAACACTCACCTTACAACCTTACGTGGCTACTGATGTGGCCAACATAAATAATGTATAAAAAACATTCCAGCGTGACAATGAAAATCATTTTTAGGGTTTACATATTTAGAATTTTATCTAGAAAGCTACTCAACATATTTCGTCAAGAGTTGAGAAAAAGTGAGTTTGAATCTCAAATCTCTTTAATCCTATGCAAATGGGTGCACTGGACTCCTATAACGATTCAAATTCTAAATTTAGATACTTAAAATCCAATCACACACAATCTCCCTATTCAAATGTGTGCACTGGACTCCTACGACGTTTCAAATTCTAAATTTAGATACTTAAAATCCAATTATGCACTTTCATAACAAAATATCTTAAATATCCTTCAAAAAATTCCATTTTATCCTTAGCAACATGTACAATTATACTACTCAGCAGTTGCCATTTTTTCTATTTTTAAATACTTAGAAGCGAGTAAATGTGTGTCAACTTGTTTGTTAGATTTTTACAATTGGGACACATTGATACAAGATGTATATAATTTCAAAAAATATGTTCAATTTTATATAGAAAGAATGAAGTTTAAACTATCTTGAACCAATTTACGTATATTTTTTTATTGTATACGTTTATCAACTGTGATGAATGTGTTTTTATGAAGATTGAATACAAATAAACTGAAGAATACATTCCCCTTGCCTTCTAACCTCTTTCTTGTCTTTCCGACAAAGGAACGATGTGAGTTGGAAGTTAAATTTTTATTGAGGCGTAATTTTTCAGTTAAGAGGACGAGGGCAGCAAAAAAATCATTATCCAAAATGATTAATCCTCTTTTTGTTAACTTTAATTCGTCCTGTGAGATTGAAGCAGTGTTAAGATATCTGTATGAATACACCAACCGCGTATTCCTTGAAGCATGAATTATCATTTTACAACTACACAGTGATATAAACATATCCTCAGTGACATTTAGAAGTGCGAATTGTTTGAAGCAGTTACAATCTTCGGTGCCAGAAAAAGACAAATGAAAAAGAAAGAGAAAGAATTATCTTTTACAAGCTCCAGCTAAAATGATCATAAATATCAACACTATGATATTCTTCTGCATAAAGCTTATTGTAACGTCGAAGATATAGCAACTAAGACGAAGAAGCAGACCCTGATGACTGGTTATGATTCTTACAATACTTGACGCTACTCTCGTCCATTTTTTCCAGCATATAGTGTCCCAAAGAGTGCGTTGCCTCCACCAAATTTTCCTTGCACAGAAACTCGTTCCCACAAACCCTTTCCACTTTCCCTGAGAAGTCATGCACAAACACATGCGTCTTCGGGTTCCCACCCTTCTTGCTCCGGGCAAGCACGCCGGCGGTGAAGATCGGCGACATTCTGCCGGGAGCGTCGGGCCAGTCACCTCTCGGACCATCCACCAATATCACATCCCAATCCACTTCATAAACGTGGTTGGGAAGATCGTTGAGCCCTAACTTGCACTCAGAAAACAGAAGATTCTGCACCGGCCTGCACTCGTTTCCCGCCTGTTCTTTGGCCGAATCTATCAGCTCCTTCATCTCGCTCCTTCTCGTCGTGTATTGCACGTCATAGGCATCGATTTCGGGGTGCTTTTCTTCGAAGTACGCGGCGTAGTACCGGTTTTCATCGATGAAAACCGTTCTTCCGTTGTGGTTGAGGGCTTTCCAGAGGAGGGTCTCTGGGGTGAGGCCAAAGACGAGGAAGTTGCATGGTGATGGGCATTTTCGAAGCACGTCCGAGATGGTTTTGAGATCTGAGTGGGACATGTGGTAGGTGTCATTGGATTTGGAGGCATAGTGGAGGAGGGTGTTGATGACGGAGGAAGGCAAAGGGTTGTTGGTGAAAGTAGATAAAGGGGTGGAAGAGGAAGTGGTGGTGGTGGATGAGGTTGTGTCTCTGGTGTAAATGAGGGTGACAAGGAAGGCCAGGGTGAAGAAAGATATGAAGGCTAGAAGCCATAAGCGGTTGGAGCTTCCTTGTTTCTGGATATATGGGTGGAGAAGGATGAATTTTGTGTTGCTGTTAGTGTTCTTCATGTTGGAGGAGATTTTGAATGAAAAATATCTCTTGCTTTGGTGCGGTAGAGCTGCAGATTCTGAGCTCTGGGGGAGAATTGGGAGAGAAGGTTTGATTTAAATTAGAACAAGGGAGAGTGTAAGCAATGTGAAGGGAAAATATTGTTGAGAGTGACCCTACAGGGACCATATCCTTGCTTTCAGGTTCTACAATTGAAAACAATGTTAATGGGAAGTTGTTTTTGTTGTGTTGAATTTGGTTTTGTTAGATTTATGTAGTTGGTGTTCTGGAATAATTAATTCCAAATATATGTGTTGTTTAAGTTGTGGAGGATGGTTTGTGCTGAAGCAAATAAGGATGAGGAATAAGGATGCTGGGGTGGTTGGACTTAAGGTGAGAGAGAAGGTGTAGCGACCCAATATCTAATTACAAACTATAAGTCGCTTTTCCTTCGTCATTTAAGCTTTGGTTTCTAAGTCACCCCTTTGGGACATTGGCAACTTATGAAAAAGTAGCAACCTCTGAAGGGGACTCAGTACCTGCTGCAACGTTTCCTCTCTTTGAGAACCTTCTTCTCATAATTTTTTTTTGTAATTGCTTGTACAACAGCGACTTCAAAGGAAAAAGAAGTGCCAGTGATAACATGATTTGGTGAAAGTGAGAATCCGAAGAAAAGAAAAAGAAAAAACGTGCACTTCTTTCTTGAAGTATTCAACTCTGCAACTACTTCTGATTTGCTAGGACTGTTCCTTCAGTTGCTGAGACTGCAAGATTAAATGTAAAGATAAAAGGAATCAACGGTCAAAGAAGACTAATTTTCTAACACTGCTTTCTTTAAAAGAGCAATTTTCTGCTCAAAAGGATGTTTAGTGACAACGATGTAGTATATGTACGCTGGTGAAAAAAGGTACTATTAGTAGCTTAAGTTGAATTAGGTCAATATATATAAATTTTTTGTAGTGTAAAAAAATCTAAAACTTAGATTTGTATGAGGTTTTATGAGATATGACGTAAAGTTTGTGTAATGTACGGTTTTACAAGATGTCATGCAAATTTTGTGTTTAAGATGAGCAATTTTATATATATAATTGATTTAATATATATGATCTAGGGGCTAATTTTCACGCTCTATACTTAACCCTTTGACAATAACTAAATCATATATATAAACTTTTTAGTTAAAATTAAATTAATTACTGTACAAATTAATTTTTTAATGGTAATCAATTTGGTTTAGTAACAACTTTTTTTAATGAAATCAAATTAGTTACGGTAGGAATTACAGTATCTATCCTGGGTTGACTGAATTAATTGTGACACAAACTATCGTCTTTAATTTACATCATAATTGGAAAGGACAATTATCGTTTTTAAGTATGTTAGGTCGAGTCTTTTGAAAATTTTAAAATTATTATTTATTAGTTTGACCAACATCACTGAATTTTTACCAACTTCACAGGTTTTTGACCGCTTTTTTAGTTCTTTAATCAGTTTTTTTAGACTGATTTTATGGTTCGTTTGAACCAGTGATATGATCTGTTTACTACTTTCTAGTCCCATAGGTCAGTTTGATATATTTTCATATAATGGATAGTTTAATTTGAGTTTTATAAAAAAATTATCGTAATTGGTTTGATTATTATTATTAAAAAGGTTAACTTGTGTCGTAGTTAACTTTATTTCAGTTAATAATTTATATCACGATGAATTTTATTACAATTAAAATGTAGTTTTTTTAAAGTATGTTGGATATAAAATTAATTATATAACTTAAATGTAGTTTTGTTGCTTATCTTGAAAATATTTTGTCCGTGTAATAAATATCGACACTAGGGAAACACAGGCGTCTTTGTTTATAATAATAATAATAAGATTAAATATCATAATAATTATTAAAATAAAAAATATTATGGAACAATCATAAAATAAATATTTGTTTGTTAATTGCAATCTATTATAGGTAAATTATATGTATATCATTATATAAAGGAGATATATATTTTTAAACATATTTAGTGTCATATTTTTATTTAAATATTTTATCCTTAAATAAAAGGGGATACATTTTGTTTGTAAATATTTTTTATGTAATCTTTAAATATAATTTGCTAACTTTTCCACTTAAAATGATGTGTGTGTATATATTTTATTAATAATTAATTATAGTTATTGATACACAACTTTACATGTGTTTCTTATAAAGGGGTTTTTTTAATGAAAGTTTGAAGATTTATTAACTTAAAAAATTGGGAGCGAATAACAAATCCAGAAAAGACTTCTTTTTTTCACCCTTGTAACTTCTTTATGCACCCTACTCTTGAAAAAGACCCATTATTGCGATCATTTTTTGGGTTGAACCCTTTTGAAACTTTCCTCATTCTGAAATTGTGTAGATTAAAATGCAATCAGACCTCACAATAAATTATGATAAATTGGTTATATAATTTATATTTGTCCTTGAACTATGTAGATTCATGAATCGAAATATCTTAGAATTGAAAGTTAGTATAAGGATCATGAATCATGTTTTATCTTTATTATATAAATTTACAAAATTCGAATTCTTTTACAGTGGAAAGAGTTTCAGATTGCTCGATTTAAACAATAATTGAATATTGACTAGTCCGTATTACAAAATATATTAATGGTTTACGGATACGTGCTATAGATAATACTTTTCTGAATTATTCATTTTGTAACATATTTTTATATATTATATTCCAATTCATTATCTTATTTCTCTATCTTTCATATTTGTTACTTCGAAATATATTTTCGGGTTTATTTTCCTAAAGTGAGAGGAAACGCTCAGTCTAAAATGTTCATCAACTCATGATAATGCAGAGTATAATATGGACGGGGATTCGATATTAGGCCTTCTGGAAAAAAACTAAGGCCCAATATTTTTATGAGGTGCATGGTAGGCTTGTTTCTGGTAATTGCTTTATGCACCATACAAATTGTAATAACTATGCAAAATTTTAAATTATCAAAATCATCCTTACCATTATTATTTGAAACTAAGGCTGCATTGTAGATCACTGAAGAGATTTTCCGCAAAGGTTGAGAGTGGTTAATGCAACAATAATGTGTTTTTGTAAAAAAATAAACACACAAAAAAAATTCATATTTATTAAGATTCAATGATATTTTAGACATTTCATTATCATTTTATAATGCAAGTCACAATTTTGTATAGTACAACAAATAACTAACCTTTTTTTATAACCCCAAAATTATGACCATATATTTTAAATGATCATTCTAGCCCTCATAACGGCGACTTGAATATTATGTATTCCAAAAATCGTCTGAACGACCAAAATAGGTTTTTTATAATAGAATTTTAATATATAAGATATTTTTTTGTAATAAAATTTAAGAATCTGTTTTTTTTTTTTTGCTGTGGAAAAAACTTTTCATAACAAACCTTTTGAAATATATGAGATGCTTTTCAAAACATTTACGAAACAAGATATTTAGGACAAACTTTTCAAAACATATGAAATACTTTACGAAATGAATTTCTATAACAAACTTTCCATTACACCCAATGTTTCTCTTTTTTTATTTTTTATTTTCTCAGAAGAGTGAATTAAGTACAACGGAGAGGAAAACATAATATTAACAGTGACTATAACTACAACGATAGTGGCTTGATGTGATAAGAGTTTTGTTTTTAATTCTTTTGTTAATGGTATGGGATGCATGTAGTAATCATGGGGTGTAGGAAGTAACAACCTTCGTGGTATAGTTGTTTCATCACTGTTTTCTGGCTTTTGCAAACGGGTTTGAATAAATGTTTCTTCATATTCTCTTCCATTTTTACTTGAAAAGAAATAACATTAAAGTGAAATAGAGAATAGAAGACCGATATTTAGGATTGAAATCGGAAATTCTTTTTATTAAATTCAATTTATTTTCATAATCAATTTTAATTTTACGTTGAAAGTGATGATTAATTCAAATTGTTTTATTTTTTTAAATATGATATTAGGAGGTAGAAGTTAGTGGCTATCTAATATGACATTAAAATTATATTAAATCCTAAATCCTAAACCTTTGTTGAACCAGTCACATGGTGTAGACACACCTTAGACCATGTAAACATGTCATTATCATATTATTTTCAAATCATATTATTAATAATAAACATGTGATAATTACGGCTAAAAAATATAATTAATAAAACAATAAGGGTTCACATGAACTTGTGTTTCTACTCTACTAAGTAAAAACTAATTACAAGCCTATAAATAATAAAATAGCTTCATGACACCAAGTATTAAAATTCTAACCCTTTATCCATTTTTATTATTTAAATTAAATTCGAACTTGAACAATAGAATATCTGGAAGATTTTCCACACGAGTGATAGATTCTCTTTGGATAGAGAATACAAAAATTATACATAATCAAAGGAAAACTAAAAAAACTTACACTAACCAAAAGACTAGGTTGATTGATCAGGATTAATCAATCCTTCGGTAACATTAAGATAATGATGTAATAAATATGATATTTATTGTCACATTAATATATATTTATTGTGATTATTTACCTACTTCAAATAGCAATATTTATTGATATTTATTGAATTTGGTGTAAAAAAGATTTAAATATTTATCTACATATTTATTGTCACATTAATCTATATTTCTTCTCACCACCGTTTAGTGACATTTATTGTATTTAATTATGTTCTGTCTCTCACAATTTCTTACTTGTATCTATAAGTCAGATCATATTAGACTGATACCATCTATTTAGGGAAAAATGATGAATATATAACTGACACAATTTATCTATTTCAGTAATTAAACTTTTTTTTTCTATTGTAAGCCATATCAAAGAAAATTATGCTATTATGAAAAAAACCTATATATATATATATATATATAACAATTTATTCTTCCTTATTTTACAATATTTAATCTATAAATTTGTTAAATATTTCTTATATATATATAAAGTAATTATTTTTCATTTCAACTTAAAATTTGCACTATTTTAATTTTATTTTGTGACAAAAAGTAATAATGTTATTCTTATAGATTAAATTTTAAGAAACAAAAAAGGAGAAACACGCATAAACTTTTAACTTACTATTTTGCTTATAAAATATTATCGACTTTTCAATTAATAAAATTAGAAGTTGGTATACTTTAAAAAAAGAATTAATTAAATTATTAAATTTATATAAATAAAAGTCTGTTTTCTAATTTTAAATATCATTTAAAAAAGAAAAAAATTCTGATTAGCCAACAATCTGTTTTAAAATCAGGTCTACTTGTGAACAAATTGAAACAGTTTGGTTTTATGTATTTTTTTGGAAAAAAATTGTTTAAACGTGAGGTATGGAAAAAGAAAAGAGAAAAAGAAAAAGGCAAGGAAAGGGCACGTGATGGCGTGTGGGGGATGATAGCGTGATTCTCACGCGTGATAAGAGAGGTTTTGAATCCCTGACGAGAGAGAATATAAAGGGAACAAATGAATCCGCGGTTTTAGATGAAATCAGGAGCGTCGGTTTCATCGTAGAGAGAAGGGATCGGTGCAGAAAACAGAGTTAGTTGAGTTCAGATTGTATTTGTACTGGAGGCAACTAGGGAGAAAGAGAGAGAGAGAGAGAGAGAGAGAGAGGGTAAGGTAAAATCAATTGTTTATAGTATTCACTCTCATTCAACAAACACCATTTTCATTTTTGCCTCTCTACTCTGCTTCTTCAGATTTTAGGAGAGGTGAATCGACACACAGAGACATGTCTGGTATCGCCCGTGGACGTCTTGCTGAGGAGCGGAAATCATGGCGGAAGAACCATCCACATGTTCGTATCGTAGCACTTCCCCCTTATATTTTTTTTCCTCTGTTTATTTCTCGTCAATTTCGTGTTCCCCTTTCGTTACAATCTATGTTTGTTTCTCTTAATTTAGGGTTTCGTTGCCAAGCCCGAGACTCTCCCTGATGGCACCGTCAATTTGATGGTCTGGCATTGCACTATTCCTGGCAAGGCTGGGGTGCGTTTTTTCTCTTTTATTGGAACTCCTTCTTCATACCCTTTCTCTGCTCTTATCTTCAATGCTAGCATGAAATATCTTTGACTCTTATCAATTTTGTACTCCGTGTTTGTAAGTAAACTATAGCGCTGGATCTTTATATCGATGGAGCACGGCTAGTAATTTCAGGTTTATACAGATTCAGTTTGCTTAACACGCTAGTGATAGTGTGCCCTCTTGGACTTTTGTGCTTGAGAGCCTTACATGTTATGGCAGGTGCTTTTCTGATTAGTTTTAATGGAATTATTGGTGGTATGGACGGCGGAAATGTGAGTTTGTGGGGCACATAGTTTGAGCATGGTAAAAAGTTCTTTGGAACTCTTATGGTCGTGTGATGCTTCAGGCCTAAGCCTTACATATAAATTTGATGGTAAAGGCACATGATAAGAACCTTGAGAGAATCGCACAACAAAATCCGGCCATCCTGGCTAGATTTTAAATTTGTAGTGACCTTATGAATCCACACTTCCATTATGGGTCCAGGGTTTTTTAAAAGTGCAGTATATAGTGCCGTCATGACAGCAATGCACTCTGCTGCATGAACATCAGAGAGACGCTCTGCTAAATTGATCACCTTAGCGAGCATTTAAGTTTGTCTTTTCACAGTTGGAATAGCTGGATTTATGGTGTGATAGCACTGCTCCCATGAGTGTTGTGCCTCTTTCTTTAGGCTATTTGATCGCCTCAACCCTTTCACCATCTTCTATCTATGCCTCCCTTCCTGGCAAACCTGTATAAGGAGCACCTAGTGGTACACTCTCAGGGTTACACAGCAAAGGAATTAGGGTTGGGGGAACTGGCCTAACGGTGACCCAAACATTTTTTGAGTGTTTTATTTGTTTTAGGCCAATGGGAACATCGATGTAAGTTCAATTTAGCTTTTTTAAGAAAGTGAAATTTGAACATAACTCAATTTCACAAAACCGACTTGATAAGATAAGATGAGGTATTATTTACTTATATATGATAAAGTGTAAATTAAGTATTGTAATAACTTTTTACTAAAGCTTCAAATTTTATGCTAGTACATTCTGCAACATTTACCTTATTTTTTATACCAGTTGCTATGAAGACTTTGATTCAATGCGTAGTCTACAAAACAAATATAATATTTTCTTTAATCATTTAAACATTGTTAAACATATAAATAATAGTCAAGAAGAATGATCATCATTAGAAAACAATGATTTCATACTTTTTAGGACTGAAAAGTAAAGAAATTTTTACTAGGATCAAAGTCGAATTCACTCATTTTATACGGAGTAAAAACATATTTAAGCATAACATTAATGTCTCTGGTTGGATGAGAACAATATACATCTATTAAAGAAGAGGGAAGGAAGGAAAATAAACGGCATCTAGGTAGCTTAATATTGACTTCTTGCATTCTTTTGCGTTTAACATTGTCTAGGTCATGGCAATTACTCAAAATATTTAACCCCTAAGAGCTATGTCATTGACTCATGCTCTGAGAATGTTTATCTTGGATTAGATTTGCATATGAATGAGAAAGACACTGTATGTCACTTGTTGCAGACTGATTGGGAGGGTGGATATTTCCCACTGACAATGCATTTCAGTGAAGATTACCCTAGCAAGCCTCCAAAGTGTAAATTCCCTCAAGGTTTCTTTCACCCTAATGTGTATCCATCTGGAACTGTTTGCTTGTCTATACTCAATGAAGATAGTGTAAGTATATCCTTCTGATAATTGCATGATTTCTTGAAGCTTGTATAATGTGATTCTACATGCTTCTGAGTGTATGTATATTTATAGAATCATTCTTTTACATTTAGGGGTGGAGACCAGCTATAACAGTGAAGCAAATTCTTGTGGGCATCCAAGACCTGCTTGACCAACCAAATCCTGCTGACCCTGCTCAGACAGAGGGTTATCATCTATTCATCCAGGTAGCTAACCTGAAAAACCCTACACTTTTTACCGGGAATTGTATGACTGTAGTTGTTGTCGAAGAGTAAAGATAGGTTGGCATAATTAATCAATGCAAAGTGGGGGTGTGGCAGTATACTTTTCTAACTTCATGAATATACAGTCCCTGCTCTATCGCTAATGATTGTTAATATACTCCCACTTCCTGTCGGATCTTGTCATTGAACATAGTGCAATATGAGAAAGGGTGAACTTCATTGCAAATTTAGTGGGTACGATAGCAACATTTATCCTTTGGGGATTATTACGCGATTGCACCATTTGGGGTCACCCCGAAGTCGACTTGGGAAATTGGGGATTGTGCTCCCTGGCTAGTTGGGTTCTCCCTTATTCTGTAAATGTAAAATCAGCCCTAATTTTTATATACATGTATACGTATATATAAATGATGTTTTGGCATTTTTCTTATAATTAATGTATATATGTATTTATATGTATTCATATAGTAACCTTTTTTTTACAACTTTTTAGTCTTTTAATTTTATATAATTATTTTACGATGTTGGAGACGGGAGCCTAAATTACCCCGAGAAAGGGACGGAAAATGGGGAGATACTACTTACCCCTTCCTCATACGGGTAACGGGTGGGGTTTCGGATTTTTGTTATGCATTCATTACCAGAGTTGAATCCTTACAAATATTTCTTTGTGCAGGATGCGACTGAGTATAAGAGAAGGGTCCGGCAGCAGGCAAAGCAATATCCACCTCTTGTCTAGTTCTATATTTGCGCACTTTAGGAAACTATTCTAGTATGTTAGTCGTTGTCATCAGTTATTTCTTGTTCTGTGTTAAAACTGTTGTGATTGTTGGCTGTCATAATATGCAGACTCCATGGTTTTAACTATTTCTGCTTACTCTCAGGTCTGGATAACGTGTTAATATATTACAATGTGAAAGTCAACCAATAATACTTGTTGGCGACACTTTCTGTGCCTGATGTTAGCTGGTACATTTCGATGTGAATGGATAAATTTACTGTCATGAATTATGTATGATATTATGATTCCTTCCCTGGTACTTTCTATTCTGCATTCGTTGTTTCTATATTGGAAATCAAACCTAGACCTATTAGCCAATTGATTTGTCACTTAACACCTGTATCCACGTCCTATGACAGTATAAATTATCACTGAAAACTTTGTATTTAAGTGATGACGAAAGATTTTTCCTCTAACAATGCGCTTTAGTGGCATGTTGTGGAAGCTTCTTGATTGACCGACGTGGGGGAGATATTCAAAAAATTGGTTATCTGTGGTTGGTGTAAGAATGACCGACGTAGTTGCACTCGTTATAATGCTAGTTATTGACAGTGTAGAGATGTATGGCTAATGTATGATGTAAATTTACTGTGATGGTACCTGAATGTGATTTGAATCTTTTAAGACGGAAATGGAGTTCTGCCCGTTTCCAAGGAATTAAATGACTTTGCATTTTCAATTACTGTATCATCACCATTTCATCATCAAGTTCACCAGGTGAATTGTGCCATTTGATATTATTGACTGCCCATTTTATCTTTAACGCGAAATGCTTATATTCTTATTACAAAAGATTAATTAACCCTTTGTATTATTGATGTCAATAGTTATTATTGATGCCGAAATGTAAGTAGAATAAGTTGGCTTCCCATTTCTACTGTGCGAATGCTGCCTCTGAGGTTATAAAGTATAGAACGGATGGCACAGGGATTTGGTTGGACTTAAACTATGAAGCTCCGATTCACGGATCTATTTTAATTTAAAAAGTGAAATGGCATTAATCACAGTGATTTGTCCAATAACGTGTTGATGCTTGAGGGGTTTTGGCATAGTTTTTATCGACGTCGGTTAAAATATCCCGGTGATCAATAAAAAAAATAATTCTAATAATTTGGATAGCATAATAACTCCAATTAACATAACAAAATATCAATTGAAAAGTAATTATTTGGAGAAGTTCTGATCCGATGAAGTTACAACTAAAATCAAACTAAGAAAACGTAAAGAGAAAAACATAAATTTATGAATATGAAAAGTTTCATATTCTTACTTATTTAAGTTTTTTGACTTTTTTTCTCATAAAACTGGTAGTCTCAAGGAATGGGAGTGGTTTCTTGAGCTTTGGAAAGTTTGATCTGTTTGAGTTCCTGAATGAGTTCCTTCATGTTGTTGTGGGAAGAGCCACCATTCTCTATAGCTCTCTTTGCACCATCGCTTAACTTCTTCGCTCTTCTCCTGAGTTCCTCACTCTCCTCGCTCATCATCACACCAATCGCTTTTCCAATCTCTTCTCGTTTCACAACTTCATTCCCAAACTGGTTCCAGTTTCTCCACTCTTTCGCCCCCACTGACACCCCAATCTTCAGCACATCCACCACCAACTTCTCATTGAAAAAATGCTCCGCAAACAGAGGCCACGTCACCATCGGCAACCCGGCGTTCACGCTTTCAACCACCGTGTTCCATCCACAGTGAGTAACCAATCCTCCAATCGCAGGATTCTCCAGTATCAGCAGCTGCGGCGCCCAACCCCATATCAGATACCCTTTCTTGCTTTCCTTCACTCTCTTCTCAAACTCTTCCAAAAACTTTTCTCCTTCTCCACCACTATCGTTTTTCCTGACCACCCACATGAAATCTTTCCCTGAATCTTCAAGCGCACTCGCGATTTCGACAAGTTGGGTGTACGGAAACTTGTTCATGCTCCCAAAACTCACGTACAAAACAGAACCCTTTGCCTTCGTGTTGAGCCACTTTTGCCACCCTTCTTCTTCTTCTTCCTCTTTAGCGTACCCTCGCGCAGCCTTATCCGAAGCATCCTGGTTCGCCCACAGCGAAACCGGTCCAATTCCCCAACTTTGGGTCCCCATGACGCCCTTGTAGTGCTCGTAGTAAGCACTCTCGAGGTCGTAGAAACTGTTGAAAAGAGACCCGTAGCTCTTTTTTTCTGACTCCTTGATCGTCTTCATCAACTCCGTGTATTGGTTCGGAGATCTGAGCCAATCCGGCAACTGCAACCGCGTCATCTCCAATCTGTCGGGCAACCCAGGTAACACAAACCTGTCGCTGTCGGATTTCGCCGCAAGATGGGGTGCATACTGCTCCACCGCGTGCGCAGCGGAGCGAGCGAGATAACTTGCGCCATGAAACATGATCCTGGGAATGCGGAGCTTGGCGGCGGCTTCGACAGTCCAAGGGTGGAACATGTCGGTAACGATGAAGTCTGGTCGGAGGTCATGGAAGAGCTGTTCGAAGCGAGGTTGGAGAATGGCGAGACCCATGTAGATTCTGGGGGCCATCTCGGGAGGCGTGTCGACGTTGAAGGCTTCGATCCCCGGCGGAAGCCCCACTTCGGCGGCGGGGAAGTTGACCAGGTGCGTTCTGATGGAGCGGCCGCGACTGGAGTCGAGGTCTACGGACTTCTGGAAAACGGTGGCGTTTTGTGGTGTGGTTATTATGGTGACGTCTACGCCATGCATGGCGAAGAGCCTGGCCATGTCCACCAGAGGGATTATGTGACTAGTTGAAAGAAAAGGAAGGAAAATTGACTTTAGCTCACCCTGTTTCTCCATAGCTATCCTACTTCTTCCCCACTTAGATTTGTTCACAATATTCATGTATATATATACTGCAATCTCTCACCATTCGAAACCCCCCCTTGTCACACGAACACTCTTTTGTCGTTTACTCGGTAATTCATGGTTAATCTTCAACATATCCTATTTAAGAAGTAAATTGATATTATTTTTAAATGATAACATTTTCAAGATGGACTCAGTTTAATCAGTAATGTAAAGTAGATCTAGTTATTCTTTTAATCACGTACATACAGAAATTAAAGAAAAAAAACATTAAAATTATAAAATATAAGGATTTTCAACAGGGTCAGAATTTAATTCCTAAAAGGTTTAATTGCTGAAGATTTTTCAGTGTTGGCTTGCAAAAACCAAGTTCAGAATTCGCTTTTCGAAAATCAAATTTCGAACTAAAGCACACGTCTACTTTGATAAATATTTGACAGAGTTTGAGCCTTGTAATTTCTTTTGCAAATGGTTATTTTTGGAAAACATTTGTGCAAATAAATAAAATTTGTATTCTAGTATCATTTGTTATTTTAATAATTGCACATAGTTTAATTAAGAAAATGTTTTGGGTTAAGCTGAAACGGTGAAGCACGAGTGAATCGAGGCCTTATTTTAGAATATTATATGTCACCTCGTGCCTCTCGTGGGTACTTGGGCCTAGCTTAAAATTTTCCGTTTTGGGTAATACGGCCTGAACCTTCATAATTTCGTAGTGCTGCACCTTCATAGTTTTTAAAATGATTAGTGGTAAAATAATAAAAATGACTATAATGAAATAAAAAAGAAGGCAGAAAAGTGTTGCGAGTGTATTTTGGTGAAGTTTGAGTGTTGTTCTTTTTAGTTGGTGAAGTATGTGGTGGTGCTGCTGGTGATTCGGTAGTGGTTGGAGGGTGATGTATGTGAACTGATAGTAGTTATGAACGATGAAGGAGGTAAGTTGTTTTTAATTTTTTTTAACTTTTGGATTATGTAATTTAAGAGATCATCAGATTATAAAATCCGATATATATATATTTTTAATTATGAAATAGGATTATAAGATCATGTATATGAAATGAATCTCAAATTAAGAAAAGGGGTGTACTTCGGAATATTACACATCAGATTTTTACAATCTGAAATATTATTGTATACTAGATTATCTGGTATACATGTTACACACCAGAATGTATAATACATCTAATCCGATATATAATTAACATACTGAAAATCTGAATGGAAATTTGTATGTCGGATTCATCTGTTTATTTTATAATATGATATTTACTTTTTGAATTGAGTCAACGAAATTCAACCACCACCACAATTACCAAACGTTTAGAAAGAGATGAAAAAACACAATGATAATACTCTAAGATCGCCAAAATACGAGATAAAAAGTGTGGAGAAGAGCAAAAAGAGACGGAAGTGCACAACTATGACCTTTTCCCAGCGCGAAATCAAGATAGGGAGTGTAAGACAGAACTGAATATAAAATTTTATTCTAAAAATATTTTTACCATTTTAAGTATGGAGGTACAGGAACAAGGCGTCTACCAAAATTGGAACAGAGTTCGAGTTTTTTGGGTAATATTTAGAAGTACGATTTTACGACGTGATTAAAATAATGATCATATTATAACCATGTGCTTTAATCATGTGCATGTAAATGTAGATGATGGTGGCTCCTACAAAATAGATACTTGTATTGCATAGGTATTAATTAGCATATCTACAATTTACATTAAGTTAAGGTTTTACATAAATCCTAAACTCTTTATATATCGATAAAGGAATGTTTCTTTGATTGCTAAGAACAAACTCTGTCGGACAACGAGGAGATTAGACGTGGAGAAGCATAATCGTACATAGGAAACCTTGAACTGTCTAGACATCAAACAAAACTTTTATACAAAATTAATGTAATATAAACTATCAATTTTAAAAGACTTCCTAATTTGTTGGGCTATATATATATATTTTATCAAAGTTCTACAGTAACATTCTCTTAATAATACAAAAATGTTACCTGAGTGTAAATTATTTGTAAAAATATCATTTAAAAGGAGTTAGAGTAAACAATTTCCCACCAGAGGTTTCAGTTTTCTTAAGTTTACATTTAGAAATAGGTTATATTAGTTGTTGATTTCTCAACAGACACATTTATTTATTGCGTAATTTATTTTTAAACTGGTTATTTTATTTTAAATTTTGTTTCTAAAAATTGGTTTCGTTATCAAATTCAAATAATTAAAATTGAAAAATCATTTAAATTTGAGAACATAAACAATTAAAATAAAAAAATAACTTTTAAAATAGAAAAAATCAAAATTTCAATACACAGTCACCTATTTTAAAATAAGTTATAAAATAGAAAATAATAATCAAATGGGTCATTGAGAAATCTGTAACCAATTTCACAATGAAAAAAAAAATCATGTTGAGGAATCGGTTCTCCCACTCTATTTCTCAATATGAACAATAAAATGTGAAATTATGATAAATAATTTTACATATTTGATACTTAGATAATTTTTTGTGCTATTAAAAAAAGTTTATATAATGAAATAATTTTAACTTTTCCCTCTAAAAGTATAAGATGGTAAATTCATTCAAATAACAATGTTAAACTTAGATAAAATTTAAGTATCTTCAATTTTATTTTATTTTTCACAATAAATAACAATTTCAGATCTTATCATTTGTAATACATTGAGAAAATATTTTAAACTTTTGATATAGGGGAGTGACCTTTAATAATACATAACTTTGCATATGTGCACACCAAACATTTTCTCGTCAAATATGTGTGGACAATTTTTTTCATAAGCATTTCTATAATATAAAATTTAAGAAAAAAAATATAATAATTTTCTTTATTAGTTATAATTAAATTATGTCTGGATTAATTTATAAAAGTTCTCTTATATAGTTTTTTCAAAAAAATCTATTTTTTAAGTTATACATTAATTAATTATAGCTTATGGATTATTTTTTTGTGTGTGTTTATCTCATATTGAAATAACTATGGAGAAAGTTGTTCAAATCAATATTTTTTTCACCCTCATGAGAGTTTTTAATGATAGTCCTATAAGCTAACAATTGTTATGATTATGTTATAGATATTTGTACCGTGATTAAGTTAAATTTTAGTTTTAGTTTTTGAAATTTGGCATAAATCATTTCTTAATTTTTCAAATAAAAAAAAATATTTTGATCCCTCAAATCCAGTAAAAAATTTACTTCTTAAATATTAAATTTGAATAAACAGAAATAATTTCAAAGTTTCAATACACCCACTTAATATGATTAAGAATAGAAGTGATTAATTTATATGAATACGAAAATTTTATTAATTAATTTAAAAAATTTATAAATGAAAAATATGAATTATTTAAAATTTTTACAAAAATTATTATTTCTCTAAAATATTTTTCTTCTGTTTTCTCTCTAAAATTTTGAAATAATTGTTTATTTTTTATTTTTTTTTAAATCAGAATTCACGTTGGTGATATGGTAGAGAGGATAACACATTTGTCCATTTAGAAGATATTTTAAGTAAGTTTCTCTATGTCTTGTTTTTTAAGCTAGTTATTTCTAAGGCAAAGATGAATATTTGTTGGTCTATAAGCGTGAGATTTTGTTTAGATTGTTAATTAGGATCTTTTGTGTACATGTTTATCTTTCTTGTAAAAATAGAGAAGTTGGGAGTTTATACTTAAGTAAGGGAAATATTTTATAATACTTTATAGTAGACAATCTGGTGAGAATATCATAATATTTAATTTTATGCAAGAATTATGTATTGCTTAAATACATTCAAATTGTTTGAATCTTGATATGAATGTTTGGTGATATGGTGTAATATGATTAAATATTTTTTGTAGACAATCTAGTTAGCTATGTATGATTTTCTTGAGATATTAAATAATTAGAAGTGTTTGAGATAAAATTTGTATGATTTGAGTGAATAGATTTTAAATGAGTTATGATGTATATTTTAGTTGTTGAAAATTAAAATTTCAATTTCATAAGAAACCAATAGAAGACTCACTCTAAACCAATTAGATTATGCATTATATTTTGCAAAATTTCTTAATTATGTAAAGTGGTGGGCTGGCAAAACTCTCACTAAGAAAAAACTTAATTAATTGAAAATCCAAGAGTTTTTGTCATCAATGTTATTAAAAACTATTTATAATCATATTGATTGCTTTTTGCATCATAAAATGTGGATGAGAAGTGGAGATTGTGAAAAATGACTTTTTTTACCTAATTAGCACATCTTTAGGTTTTATTTTTCTCAATAACACTCTTTATTTTTTATTTTCCTCAATAACATTTTTTATTCTTTAATTCCTGAAATAATTTTTTTTATTCTTTAATTAATATATAGCCAGTACATTAATTATGATTATTATTTTTTTATGATTTTGTGATTGTATTTTATTATAATAATTTACTGGTTGTATTTTTGTATTAAAAATTGATATTGGAAGAAAAAATTAGAATAAATTATGAAATTGTTATTTGAATTAAAATTTGTATTTTTCATTTGTTAAAAATATATCTAAATAATTAATAGCAAAAATAAAATAAAATTGTTAAAGTATTTTTGCAAATAAATATTAATTAAATTGTTTAAAATTTTTAAATAAAATTTAATTTATTTATGAATTGCTTTTAAATGTTATGTTTATTACTTAAAAATTATTAATTATTGAAATAATGCAATACACCTTGAACATAAAGAGGAAAATAAATTACTAACAATCATATATTCACTAAATAGTTTAGTTAATGATACACGAAACAAATATTAATACTTTGTGTGAAAATGAAACATAAATTTTATGTTTATCAACACTTAAATTTTTTCTTTATAAAAAAAATCAATTACATCTTTATCGAAAATCAAATTTTATCTTTTTAAAAAATCAAATGATATCTGTGATAAAATCAAATTTTATCTCTGTCAAAAACTAAATTCTAGCTTTATCAAAAATCAAAATTTATCTTTATCAAAAATCAAATTTTATCTTTATCAAATTTTTATTTTATTTTTGCCATTAATTATTTAGATATTTTATAAACAAACTAAAAATATAAATTTTAATTTAAATAACAATTTCATAATTTATTATAATTTTTTCTTCCAATATCAATTTTAATATAAAAATGCAATCACAAAATTATTATAATTTATTTTAATATAATTTATTATGCCAAATTTAATTTTATTATAAAATATAAAATAAATAATTTATCATTTTTCCTATGATAATTAATTAATTTAAAAACCTATAAAATATTTAATTTTATTTTCTTTGTATTTTTTTAAATTTGAATTTAATTATTTTTTCATTATTTTTTATCTTAATTTTAATAAACTAATAATCATAATTTTTAATAGATATTGCAAAAAAAAAAGAGTGCTATTTTAGAAATTAAAAAATAAAGAATATTATTGAGAGAAATAAAAATAAAGAGTGTTATTGACAAAATAAAAACTAAAAAGGTGTTAATTATATAAAAAAAGTCGTGAAAAAGGCAGCAACTTTCATTCGAAAATGAATCTTCTATTCAAAAAGGGACGCAAAGACACGTGAGAACCTTAATGCTATCTTATTCAATTCGTGTGCAACCCTAACTTTTTCTTATTGTGATGCGTTATCAATCCAATTCTTCAATTTGGTAAAAGAAGTTGGGCCTTACCTGACACAATTTACGAACATTAATATTTAACCTAATAACCCCACCCACTGTAGGCTCAACAACTCTTTTGATTTTTTTTTATTGGTGTTTCCGATATCTTTGGTTACTCGGTATCGATAATATTGATGGTTACTCGGTTAAGTTAAATGTGAGGGGTAAATTGTTCAAATAAAAACTTTGGTCGTTGGTCAAGCTAATTCTTTGAGCAAAATTCAATTAATTGAAAATTCAAAAGTTTTGGTCACTAAACTAGGAAATTCTCGTTAAGCAAATTATTTTTACTAAAACTCTGTCCTTTTAAACTTTGAAAAAAAATGTTTTTTAAGTGTATCTAAATGCTAAACTTTATTTATCTTTTGCAATATTGTTATATTTGATTAATGTATTGTACTTGAATATTATTTTGAATTTTAAAGTGTTAGCATTTACATTGTATTGGATTGGATGTATATGTATGAATATAAATCTATAATAGTATGATTGTGATAACGTGTGGTGTGTTGTGAATATGATTATTTCTATGAATAAAATATTATATGAGTTGTTTAGATTTTGTATTGAATTTGAAATTTACATACAATAAAATAATAGGTGGTGAGACTTGAAAGATGTTTCTATGACCTAATATATAATGAAAAAAAAAACAAAAATTTGTTTGATAGGTCATACAAGTTTGTCTTATCATATAAGTAGATTGAATTTTTATTATGTAACTTTATTATGGTGACAAGTTAATGAAGATAGTACATATAGTATAACATGTACAAATCTTTCAAATTTTCTTGAAATAGAATAAAATATTTGTGATATATGATGTTAATAACTAATGGCATTAAATATTTGTGATATATAATAATAATAATAATAATAATAATAATAATAATAATAATAATAATAATAATAATAATAATAATAATAATAATAATAATAATAATAATAATAATAATAGTAATAATAACTTATTTACCAAACAAGTTAGTCATAAGAGTTTAACTAAAATAGTTACACTAACTATATAGAAAACAAACTATAATAACATAATTAGAATAAGAAAGACAATTGTAACCAAGGTAGTCAATTGATATGGTAAGATCCTAAAACCATGTGATGGGGAGTTTTTTTTTTTTTAATTGTTTCCTGTACCAAATATTCACTTTCTTGGGTGAATGTAATTTAATCTTAATTAAAAATTAATTTAGTTAAAATTTTACCTTCTTGTGTATTGTTAGCTTATCACTACTAATTAAAATTAATGTAATTAAAATTCAAGACAAATTCCAAATCCAATTAAAAATTAAAAGTCTTTTTTGTTCACTTTGTCTATTGAATTGATGTGAATTGAATCAATTTTAATTGTAATTAAAATAAAACTAAATTAAGGTATTTTTAATGTGCATCTTCTATTTCTTTCATTTCCTTAAAACATGAATACTTTCTTTTATTTCCTTTCTTTATCTTCTTGGTGATAAAAATATGTAATATATATATATATATATATATATATATATATAATTAAAATCTATTATCAATGTTAAGATCTCATAGTTTTGATTTTACTATTAATCTTGATTTTAATTATTTTGGTGTAATAATATAAGCAACAATAATGTTGTCTAACATAAGATATAATCATAATATTAAACTAAATAGTAATAGTATTTCAATCCAAATTAGTTAAAATTGGGATTTTAATAATAAAGTTGTAGGATTTTATATGCTAATAAAATCATAAAAACGTGGAATACCCATTTTTTTCCTCTGCACTAATTATTCACCTGATGGGAATTCAGTTAAAACCTAAATTTATTTAAAATTAATCCAATTAAAAATCAAAACAAATTTGAAACTTAACTAAAAATTAACAGTCTTTCATATTGCACCCTTCAACTTCTTAATTTGATTGAATATGAGTTTTAATTTGAATTAAAATTAAACCAACATTCATGTTCTTGATTGAATTCCACAAGTTTGAATTTCAATCAAAATAAAAACCAAACTAAGATATGCATCTCTTTTATTTATTTTATAACAATCCTTAAACACTTTTTTTTTATTTCTTTTACTTACTTTTTTCAGTAATAAAAATGGGTTTTATATATATATATTTATAATTTATGATAC
>Ga0209489_104839_pt1 | contig 24276 bp, 10 predicted proteins | sample SiratrowhiteBW_FD_187527 | JGI IMG/M metagenome (GOLD analysis project Ga0209489, IMG submission 187527) | Root nodule microbial communities of legume samples collected from California, USA - Siratro white BW (SPAdes) (version 2) | ecosystem: Host-associated > Plants > Roots > Nodule | place...
CTAAGTTCTAGACCAAGCTTCAAATCTTCATGAATCTTCATGCTTTCCACATAAGATCATAGGTCTTGAACTTCTTCACACATGGTTGGCTTCATCAAATTACTGCAGCAGTCCACTGGTGCTAACAAGGATGTTAAAATAATGCATAGTGATTAACATTACATCATTTTTATATACTATTTTTTAGTTATTAGTCTAAATTTGTAATTATAATTCTAAAGAGAAATTATCTGAAATAAACACTATTTCAGTAAAACTAATAAGAGTTTAACTTATCAAATACGACTTCTATAAAAAAAAAATTATGTGAAATAAAGTCATGCATGATTTATGTATTCTAAAAGAAAATTGAAATTCATATACAACCAAAATATCTTGTTCCACAAAACACTACTTATCTAATTTTGTAATTTTTGACAATATCTTAAAAAAAATTATACCTTTAAATTTTCCTCCTTTCCCGTTATTTATACCCCAAAAAAAATATCACAACTGACAATAGAGGTCTTATGATAAAGATTAATACAAATAATCTCATTTTATACTTTAATTATCACTCCTTTATTGCTTTTATAACTTCACTTCTCATCATGCTCATTCAAACAAAGAATAAGTTTTTTTTTTTTTTTTTAAATTTACTATTTCTTGCGTTGTAGCCTATAAATGGTTACACTGACATATCTCACGCGCTAATCCTGCAAGGAACGTACCCCCATGATTGCAGCGCGTCAAACTGAAGTATTTTCAAATCTAAGGTTTTCAAATTTAACTCTGCAAGAATCGTACACCACTCATACAATCACTTTATATTCTCATTCCATCACTTCAAGTTCAACCTTGCAAGCCTCCAAAACCCAATCGAATTTTGGAACATACTTCATCTTTATAGTTATTCTCTCACACATCTATTTCCCAAACATTACGGTGCGTTTGGTTCTTCACACGGATTTGCTCGGACAGAGGAAAAGTTAAAATTGCTCGGAGGGAAAGTTAAAAAATCAAAAAATAAAAAATTATTAAAAACGGAAATCAGGGAAAGTTAAGAAATTAAGGAATAAAAAATTATTAAAAACGGAAAATGATAAAAAATATTACATTGTTCACTTTCCTTTTTATAATTTTATCTATTAAAAATTATTTTATCAATCACACACATTAAATCATTCATAAGCTTTCCAGTCAAAATTTATTATTTTTTCTTAATACAAACAATTTAATTTTTACACACTTTTATTTCAAATTAATTCAAATCTGCTATTTCAAATTTATTTTCTAATCCAAACAAAGTATGAGCTTTTCTTTGTTTTCTAACAAAAAAACATGAAAAAAAAAACGAACTTAAAACAAATGAAAATTAATTTTCTATAAAAATTTAAAAATAATTAAGAAAATCAAATATAATCAATTACATTAAAAAAATATAATTAATTATGTCATAATATTAATAAAAAATTTACCATATAATTAATTATATTTGTAAACATAATTAATTATAAACAAATATTTTATTAAATAATTTCTTAAATGTTTTATTAAATGATCGATTAAGGTAAAAATAATGAAATATTTAATATAATAAATAATGCTATAATAATAAATAAAATAATTTAAATTTTAATATTTTGTAAAATAAACTATTTTAATATTTAGTAATTAATTTCATAAAACAATTTAAATTCAATCAATTAAATTATAAATTAATTTTATTATATATTTTTTTATTTGATAGGTAGAGAACAAATACTATATAATTTATAATCAATTATTTAATAAATTAAATATAATTAATTTCATAAAATTATATTTTATTTTTATTTTTATTAATTTTTAATTAAGATATTTTGATAAGTTGCTGCTGTTTTGTTGTGAATAACGTCAAAATATGAGTGGTATTTTTGTCTATTAAAAACAAATTTATCAAATGGTGAAGGTTTTTAGAAGTAATTTGGGGTTGCTGTGTGATTAGTTTTACTAAAGAATTGAATGAACTGGGCCATCCTAGGTTGGGCTAATGAGCATAAATTATCGGTGTATGCATTTTGTGAGTATTTTTGTCTTCGTTCTAGTGCTCATTGTTGGGCTTTGTTTCCTAATTTTGTATTATTTTGGGCTTTAGACCCAAAAGAAACTGGACTCTATCCAAAAGAAACACATTTAAAGTATGACTTTGTAATGTTAATAACTTCCATATCATAAACTAACTCGAAATTATTTTTGTATGATTTTTAAAAGTTATTATAATAAAAAATAACATATTATTATATAAACGATAACTTGGAATTGAATACCAGCGTGAGTCTCATAATTTCTTAGTAAATGACTTATGAAGCAAGCTGCTTCATAAGACACTGCCTCTGTCTCCAATTATTAAATTATTGGAGAGTTCACATGATTTAGTTACGGTTAATGATGAAATATGCATTACTCTGCCTCTATTATTCACAGTTTCATTAATCATTAAGCAAACTTCACACTCTTGGTAGATGCGAACAACGTGAGAATCGGATCAGAAAACAAGCAATTTTTGTGCCAAAAACACACATAATTTAAGGGCGTATTCGGTGGAAAATATACGCATGCTTTGGGAATACGAAATACGGAGTAGAATACAAGCTATTAGTTCTTAATGGAGCAGAAGCCGGTGCCCCAATAACTTGTTTATAAAAGCTTGACATGATTGTGTTTTGGTCTAGCAAAAGAGAAAAAGTTGAAAACCAAGAATGAGGGTAAGGTATACCAAACTATCCAAAGTTCATCCCAATTCTCTACAATTTTCATGACAGTGACTTAAAACACAAAGAAGGTAAAAGGGTAAGAGAAAAACTCAGAAATTGAATGCCTGAATATACTGAGTAAAGAAAAAGGGGGGCATGCATGTAGATATTGATTAGTGACTTTAGCATTTGGATATTATTTATGCATAATAATGTGAATGTGTTTGGAATAATGGTACGTAATAATTAAAGCGTGTGTGTGGTTGACGAGTTCCAATTTCCGGAGTGTAAATATATATATATATATATATATATATATATATAGTAGAATGGAACAAAAGAATTGGGAATAGTACAAGAATCAAAAGTTTTCCCTTGTGGTAAAAGGTTCTCTATACCTGCACTCCATTATTAATTTCCCATAGCATGCTAAAATCTAGTGCGATAAAGAACAGACCATGTGTGAGGTGCAACTGCAACTGTACTCTTGTAGGTGAGGCTCAATAAATAGCACCCTCCCTCTCTCTCAAATCTCAATGTGCAAAATCTTATTCTCACTCATCAATCACTATCCAAATTAAGGCCATGTGGTTGCTTATGCCAAGTCTTCGACGTAAATAGCAATGCCCTTGCATGGCTGCCCAAGTCATTCCCCAATCGAACCTTAGAGACAAAATCTGTAAAATCATACCCCTAAATATAGATGCACCTATTCATCTAAAAATAACAATTACCCACCCCTGATTCCACTTAAGTCCATGCTATCATAGCTGTGTGTGCCTGTCACCATCATATAACTAGCATTAATTTTTATTATCATAATCGTTATTATTATTACTATTTCTAGATTTCCTGCTATTTTCTTTAGTCCCGGATCCACCACTTCCCCTCACACACCAGGGTTACCATTTTTTATCTACAATTTAAGCTTACAAGTACATGGAATACACATATATACTTGCTTCACTTTCATCTACTTTGCTTTCAGTTATATTATAGCCTAATAATACTAATCACTTACTCATTCTAATAAGACTATCTTGGATTTTTCTGTTCAGATGCTTAAGCTCACTTTGAAAATCAGTTTCGTAACATCTTGGTTACTCTAAAACAATACCTTTGGCATTAAAATTTTGTATGGAAATCAGTTTTATAAAAAGAAGACTCTCATCTGTCAAAGAAACAGAAGACTTTTAAGTTATGTTTGAAAACTCAGTTTTCAAATCTAAGTTTAACCCAAATGCAAACTTTTATCGAAACATGCACTAAGTTATATTGTTTCTTGTGACCCTTACAAATACTCTTTGGCGGTAAAGTGACATATCAAAAGAAATAACGGTAAAAACCAGAGGAACATGACCATAAGGGTAAGATCACAGTTTAGGCTTTGAAGAAGGGCAAACACCAAGAATAATTTAGCCTAGTGCAGAAATTGAAGAAAAAACAAAGAACCTGGGGGAATGTGGTTTATCAGTATCCAAAGGGTTCACTAGTTTGTTTTGTTTTGGTATGATTAGGAGGTTATAGCCCTTTCCATCTGGAAGGCCCATTTTTAGAGTACTATATATAGTTACCACTCTAAGTCCAAGTAAAAAATAAAACCCTGATCATGATTAAGGAGCTCAAGTATCAAACCACTTGTACTAACAACTTTGGATAAAATATTTGTTGAATTTGTGTTGAATTTCACATGATTATATGTGAAAATTGTGTTTCTGATTTTATTTATAGAAATAAATAGATAATTCCATGTTAAAATCTGTGTACATTTAAAGAGAAATAAACACAAATTTTCATATGACATGATCATGTGCAAATTATCCATTCCCAGTTCTGTGCTACTTTTTCTTCTTTTCACTTAATAGCTGCTAAAGTAAGGTATGCATTATTTAATCAGAAGAGTTCCACTATTGGTTTCAAACACGACATATATGGATACTTGCCTTTTTAAGGCACATAAAAATGCACCAAAGACCACTCAGCATTCATTTCACACGAGTTTGGCATCAAACACTTAAACAAGAAGACCCCAAACTTCTGCAACTCCAACTGAATTCCCCAAGGAATGGGTTTTAAACTTTATTTTAACAAATAATGAGCCATCTATCAGATGTGATTAACACAAATGATCAGAATACTACTTACAAAAGGATGATATTCTTCTTTGGAAATAAGTTAAATTTCATATCTAAGCCTAATATTCTATAGGGGCATATAAAGATTTAATACCCTTTGGTAGAAAAAAGAAATAACGATGTCAAGGACTATGATTTTACTATCTATTCTTTTGAATCTAGATTTTAAAAATCCAATATATTAAATGAAGGAATTTATTGAAGGACTAGAGTTTCACTTTCATCTAATTTATATAATTGGGTCAAAATGGCTTGCACGTTACACTATCAGTTACTACTCCTTATAGATATTTAATTTTGAATAATATTTTTTCAAGATTAGAGAAAACTTACAATTAGCGTGGTTTTTATTTACACATAAGTTTATGTTTTCAAATGCATTAATTTAGTAAAGAAGACATAAGACCAGCTTCGTCTTGCTTCGGAGAATGTGCAAATATAAGAAAAAAACACACATATCAAATTCATAGAGTCAGATTCAATTTCTATGATATGATAAATAATTTTGTTAATATGTAAAATGATATATTTTATCAATATGTAGTACGATGCATAATGCTATATTATAGTAAATTAAATGTTTATACTAATAATTTAATTTTGTTAGATAACAATTAGATTTAATTACATTTTGGTCCTTTATGTCAAAATTCAATTTTGGCCTCATATTTTATACATTTTTTACTATTTTACATCCAAAATAACATTACGGTGTCAAACTCTTAAGTTAAAAAACACAAGTCGGTATCATCTGGACATTCAAGCTCAATTTAACAAGACTTATAATAAGAAAGTCTAAGTTCACGAAAAGAAAAATAAAGTTCATAATCCAATTCAAAACTTGGGTGGACCCATGATTAGAGAAAGACTTAGGAAGATCCAAAAAGCTTTATAGTACAAGGTGATTCATCTACTGAAGGCTCAATTATTGAAGGGCAACAATGTGGAGAACACTCAACTGATTACATATCTAATGGACTTAGAGAACTAAGAGAATGACTAATAAAAATTTTATTTTATTTGTATTTATTTACTTTCAAATGAGACAAATTCATTGTCTACAAGTATATTTAAACATTATTGGGATTTCAGAATGAGAGATGACACATTTTCCAAATTGATGAAAGAAAATCTCTTGAATTCTTGGCTGAACAACTCTTAGAGATATCAAGAGTTTTTTATTCCCTTGTGGCGTCTTTGCAGCTTATCTTCTTCCATTTGCAGCTTATCTTCTTCCATAGAACTGACACTACTTATCCCTATCACCTATTTTACTTCAAACCCTATATTCCAATAAATTTAAATTCCTACCTTAAATTAGTCAGTTCCTGAATCCCAACTGACAAGTTTACATTATCACTTTTACAAAACAAAAATATACTATATAATTTTGATTTATCTATTATTAACTTCATGTATGTATTACATGAATATATATATATATATATATATAATAATAGATTTTTTTACATATTTTAACTGACTATAAATACACAATTAAATAATTATGTTTTCTTTAAATGTGTTAAATGATTATATTTTGAGTAATATTAGTTAAGTATGATAATAGGACCATACACTTGTGAATTTGGATTTGAGTATCCTCATTTTTATTTTTTGAAAAAAAATAATAATTTTCATCATCAAATTTAATATGTGTGAAATTGTTGTCTTATCTTAATTTTCATTAGATAATAGGTATATCATACTCGTGATTGCATTCACTCTCTTATTATTTAAATATTAATTGAAGAATTTTTAAAAACCACATTAAAAAGAATCATGATATTAATAAAGATTCGATAACAAAATAACTATATATTTACTTTTTTTTCTTATATAAAATATTAAGAAGAAATAAAATTTGTATAAATGTCAAAATAGAGTGTGAAAGGGTTTGGATACTTAAAATTGAGTATTAGACATTTTTATGTTAAAAATAAAGTAAATAAAGATATTTTAAAAAAGTAAAAATAATCAAATGTGTATTCTAGAATTTGATTATTGAGATTTATATTTCCTTAAATATAATACCCCGTTTCAATAAAATGACACAAAGAAAAAAAATATATAATCAAATTTGTGATAAGATAAAGTATTTCGGGAGTTTAAGTGAACTTTATAATAAGAGATAACGTATTTTGAAAATTTGACTAAACCTTTTGCATATTAAAGTCAAACAGAAATCAAATAATTGAGAGAGAATAAATAAAAATTTGTTTGGTGAAAGAATGAAAAAGAGTTTTCCAAAAAACAACTTGAGACCAAGTTTTTTTTTTAAGGCTATATAATAAACTATGAATGTTTGTAATTTCAAATGAAAACAAGTATGAGCTTCATATATGAGTTACATTCTCTTTCTCATATATCTAATTTAAGAAATTATGTATTATACATATACACCCTTAGTAATAGCAACAGTTAATCTTATAACATAATAAATATATAACAAATGTAACTAAACCTAAAACCACATAATTTTTTATAACAACAATATTTCTTTGTCTTTTTCCATGTATATAATTTATTTTTTTACATTAAATTTCCTATTATTGCATAACACCATTGAATTAAATTATATACTATATTATTTTTATATTACAAGTTAAAGTAAATAACTGATATAGTGCATGTTTACTCTCTTAATTAATATTTTCATTGTTATAATAAATCAAATAGAATATATTTAGAAGTTGTTTTTGAGGAGTAGATTACAACCTTTCATAGTAAAAATTCATGACATTGAATAAGTGAGTATTAATTTATGAGTTCATAAAAAAAGTGAGGTAAAATAATAATAATAATAATAATATATTATTCTTATAACTATAATAATTACAATTGTAATTTATAACGATAAAAAAAATGTAAATATTTAACTTATTGTGTGAATCACTTTGTACGTGTACGAAGCTTATGATAATGATACGATTTAAGGATGATTGTTTTATATAATTTTTTAAAAAAAAAGACTTACACAAAAATTTTAAAAGATAATCAAAGTTTAGTATAATTACAATATTTGAAATAATTAATCTTTTTAATTTTTATATTAGTTAGTCCATATCCAATTTTCTTTTGCTAGTTTTGAAAATATTCCATTACTCAATTATTAATTTCAGATACTTTTTTTATATAAGGAACTTAACAGTATAAGGAATAATGACTGAAAAACCAAGTAATAAAGAGGAATAATCAAAATTGACTGGAGGCAAAAGATACCTGATTCAGATAATAAAAGGTTGGGACAGGCTTAAGAGTGAGTGAGAGAGTACCCAACCATAAATGAGATGATTGTGATTTAAGGATAGTGGAGGTGGGGTAAAAAGGGGCAGTGTGTAACTTTTTTCTGTCTGTATTGAATTCTCTATCTCTTTTATTTATTGGACTTCTAGAATTGCTATGTAAGTTATGATTAATTTTCTTGGTTAATACACATAGCACTGTTTTGTCATATCTATATATTTTTTCTGCTATGATATTTCTTCTAATATTACATGGGTGCATTCGTTCCCACTATGTCATAAAACATCTGCCTTACGAAACTCCAAAATGATATGAAAAAATGCAAACAAAATATTGAAAAGTAGTTGAATAGATTTGTGTGAATGGCAAGAAAAGAAAATACCAAAAAACGGCTTGCAGGACTGGAACTCAGGATTAAGGATTTGTATGAAAAATAAAATCATGGTGGTTCAAGTTAAGACAAAGAAGTGGTGTACAACCAACCATTTTAGACCAGAAGCATCAACTTAGCAAGGTTTTACAATGGATCTTCAAAGCAGAACAGTTCTTTGATTATTACCACATACCATAAGATCAATGTCTGACCATTGTTGCTATTCATATGGACAAAGATGTTGTTCCATGGTTGCAAATGATGCTTAAAACAACCCATTTCAATCTTGGACGTTTTTTTACTAAAGCTTTGGAAACAAAGTTTGGTTTGATCCCTCATAATACGAATTTCCACGTTCTACTTCGCTCAAGTTATCCCAGACAACATTAGTGAGTGAATTATACCATTTATTCACAATTTTATCAAACAAGGTTATGAGTTTGTCAACTGATACACGATTGAATTTTTTTGAATGGGTTAAAATAAAAAATAAGTAGAGACATAGATTGCTCAATATCCAAAATATGTTTCGAAGATTGTTACTCTAGTATTACATCTTATATGAAGATTGTTACTCTAGTATTACATCTTATATGATTTAGGGTTTAGAGTTTATAATTACAAGTATTTTCATTATTACTCTAACTTATATAACATGTACACAGAAATATTCTTAATCTGTAAAATATAAAAGAACAACAGAAAAAAGAGAAAAAGCCTGCTGGCCCAAGACCGAACACTCAAAGGATGGAAGAATACAACCAAAAAAGAATAACCTAAAAAATAAAGGAGAATGATTCAAGAGAAGAGAAAAAGAAACTTTGGAAGACTTCTACTTCTCAAAATGGCTTGATACAAATGACAAATGAATAACTCTATTTATAGTACTCATGGGAACATTCTAGACTCCTAATTAATTTGAACATCCCAACTACCTTATCAATTGTATACTTCCCAACTACCCTATTAACTTTAGACATCTCTAGAATAGTGTAGACTTCTCCCAACTACTTTACTAATTATATAGTCTAGAATATTGTAGAACAAAAAATCAACTTTATTTTCAACACTTTCCCTTAAAGTGATTTTTTGGATATTACCCTGAGTCTCGTATGAAGGAAGTCTTGGAAAACGAATTTGTAAAAATGTCGACAATATTTTCCTCACTTCGCACTACCAATGCGTCCATGGTGTTGTCATGAACCTTTACTCTAATAAAGTCATGCTCATCTGGTTCTTGGGACGATTGTGTCTCTGCCTGCGTTTGTGCTCGTGTTTGCATTTGATCTCCCTCTGATTCTACTTTGCACTTTTTCCTACACCGTTTCAATCCAATAGAAACTCCCAACAACTTAAGAACCTCTACCTTTGCCATATTCACCATCGTACATGGCAGGAAGCCAGCGGCGCCATCGACATGCACAATATCATCAGTCGAAGAAACATGCTTCATAGGCAAAAGATCTAGAGCTTTCCCTTCTGACACCGACACACTCACATCACCAGCAGATGATTCTAACTGCTGACGGCTAAAACTAGAACTGTAATTGGTCATCAAAGTGAGTATGTCATTACACAAACTCTTCAACTGACTCATCTCTTGATTCAGTTTCCTGTTCTCATTTCTAAGTCGTTCAATTTCCTCTAACAGCTCGGGCACAGTGGAGCAATTCCTTGTGTGTTACATTGAATTATTATTTTCAACAATTAGAGATGAGTTCGAGGATAATACCTGTTCATCGTCGGAAGTCATTGGAGACATTGCTTTTATGGTAGGTGTTGGTACATCTACTGTTACAGTATTGACCGTGAATTTGGCTTCATTCCCAATATACTCTTGGAGGCTGGAAAACTTGGATTGGTCTCCCGTTAGATGATGGCCGCAACCGGAATCCACGATCCAGTCATCTTCAAAGTTGATGGAAGCCAAGGCATCTACAGATTTTGTCTCCGCCACAAAACACTTCCCCCAGTCTTCTTCCTCCTCAATCTTGTCAGCTACATTGCTCTCTCGTAATTTGACTCGGCAAAATCTTTTGATATGCCCAGTTTTGCCACACCAATAGCATTTGAAAATCTTTTTATTGGAGGTAGTGTTAGAAGACTCACCATGTACTCCACTCGAACTGGAGTTGCTTTGGTCATATGGGCGAGAGAGCTATTTCGATTTCCTTTATTCTTGACAAACTTCTGTCTTGCCATGAGAGCACTCCCTTCTCCTTCTTTTATTGAGACACTAGTCATTTGCTTTGCTAGAGACTCTTGAGAGGATAGTAGATTCTCAAACTCCTCCAAGGATGGTTGTTGAACCCATCCTTGTATCGATGTCACATATGGAATGTACTCCCGCTTCAATCCTCGAATAATAATTCTTCCTATCCGAGCTTCAGAAATTGCCTCTTCTGGATTTAGCAAGGAAATCTCCGAACAAAGATTTTTAATTTTAAGAAAATACTCAGAAATGGAGAGATTACCCTGCGTGGTGTTAGCGAGCTCATTCTCCAAAATCTGAAGTCGTGCTTCATCCTTCTTATTGAAGAGTCCGTCAAGAGTCCGCCAAATTTCATGGGCTGAATTGCACCGTATGATGTGATCGAACAAGCCGTGAGAAATCGACCGCTTCAACACGAACTCCGCTTTTGCATTCAACTGCTTCTATTTTTTGAATGCATCAACATTTCCTTGCTCGTCTGTGGGAGAAGTTGTATTACTCCCGTCAACAACATCCCACAAATCTTCACCAATGAGGTAAGACTCCATACAAGTCCTCCATACCTTGTAGTTGGACTGATTTAATACCTCAATACCAAGTCCACTACGACCACTTGAATCCATTTTTGAGGTACCGATTGATTTTTCCACCCAGGGATCTTAACACACGATACTAGAGCCCTTATGGCTCTGATACTATATGTACTATAAGGATAGCCAAGCACCTCAAGCCATAATTGCAACATGAGTAGGCCGACCGAGAAGTATCTGACCGACCGAAAACTACTCGGATATGAAGTTTGCAATGATGGCTAGCGCACAACATGCCAAGACACGTGGCGTTTACCAATTAAGGAGACGCGATGGCCCTAAGCCCACCTGCTTAAGGCCCAATCGAACACTATAAAAAGCAAGCTGGACCCATGAAATCAGGTACTGTTACTTCATCCCAAGATATTCTACCCTTATTCGGCCTAATACTGACTTGAGCATCGGAGTGCCTGCAGGACCCCCTCCCGGGACTGTGTTTCGACAGAACAAGAGGGAATTGGACGCCATCATCAAAGAACAGGAAGGAGACGTTATTGCTTGTGGGAGCCGACCGATCTCGTGCAAGAACACTATGTAAAATATAAAAGAACAGCAGAAAAAAAAAAAAAAAGTCTGCTGGCCCAAGACCGAACACTCAAAGGATGGAAGAATACAACCAAAGAAGAATAACCTAAAAAATAATGGAGAATGGTCAAGAGAGGAGGAAAGGAAACTTTGGAAGACTTTTACTTTTCAAAATGGCTTGATACAAATGACAAATGACTAGTCCTATTTATAGTACTCATGGGAACATTCTAGATTCCTAATTAATTTAAACATCCCAACTACCTTATTAATTGTATACTTCTCAACTACCTTATTAATTGTATACTTCCCAACTACCCTATTAACTTTAAACATCTCTAGAATATTGTAGACTTCTCCCAACTACTTTACTAATTATATAAAAGTCTAGAATATTGTAGAACAAAAAATCAACTTTATTTTCAACATAATCATCCTTTCAAATTTTGAACTTAAAATTTTATAGATTTGTTTTAAGTTTTGATACTCTTTATTTAGTTTTTCATAATTATAAGATAGATTTTTTTAATTTTTTTATATAACAATAAACTTGTTTTGCAATTATTCGATCTATTTTGATAAAGTTTTAATTTACCTTTTGAAGTTTTACAAACTTGGAAGATAAAAAAGTAATATGTTGGAAATTCATTTTATATGCTACAATGACAGAGAGTGCTTGAAAAATTTCCTTTTTTTATTTTATTGAAATTGTATTAAAGTATTGTCGCAACCGGATGGCGATCACAAACTTATTTTTAAAAATGTATAAATTGATAATAGAGTCGCCACTATAGTTTATTACGGGGAAACGATAGAAAAATCAAAAAAATAAAAATGTCTACAAACCAGATTCAAGATTCGAGAGTCGGTTATGTGTGGGGAAGGTATTAGCACCCCCATAACGGTCATCCTAAGCCGTACCTTTAATTCAATGAATAGAAATAAGTGTGGCCTCACAAAATGTTATTTTTACAGCAAATAAGAATAAATATATATTTACAAAAAATGCAATTTAAGAATGAACAATATTTCCAAAGGAAAATCAGGGATCACGTAGTTCTAATTTTAAAAATTGATTGATGATAGTTTGATATTTTTTATTTTTCAAAATTTCATTTAATCTTGTTTTTTAAAAAAAAAAGTTTATATTTGGTTATTATTAAAATTTTATTAAAACTATTAAATGTTTTTTTAAAATATTATATATATATTTTAATTATTTTTTAAAATTATTTTAAATCTAATATTCTATTTTTAAAAGTTTATGTTTATAAAAAAAAAAGGGGTTTTTTTTTTATTCTTTTCCTAACTTACTCTTATTTTGTTATTAAAAAAACATATATCAAAATGTTTATCATTTTATGCCTTCCTATAAATTCAAATTGAGAGGTTGCAGAGCATATTCTAACACTAACTTTGTAGATTTTGTAGATTATGTTTATATGTCAGCAAAACAACAAGATGAACTAGTTTTATTGGCTCTTGGACATATGTTCTATATGTTTTTATATGAAAATTACCCTATGAGTGCGAATTCACTTGGATTCAAATGTAGAGTCTCATCATTTTATAAGCGTGTATGTTCCAGAGGAGAAGTGAATCAACTCTATAAGTTGGATCTTTCGGATTCATTTCTTAGCATTAATCGCAAACTCTTATTAATTAAAAATAAACAATGAAACCTAATACCCTACGCAGTGGCAGAAAGGATTATAATCGGATGCTTGATTATAATCGGATGCTTGAGTTACTTTGTTGATTATAATCGGATGCTTGAGTTACTTTGTTTTTGGAATGATTATTTTGGTTTTATTATTTATTGTGGCTATTTGGTTTTGTGAGGGGTAGTTGTTGTTGATGTTAGGCTTTTTAAATTGGGAACAGGGCTTATTTGCCTTAGGGTTTTGTTTCTGTATTGGTTGCTTGGATTTCTATTGCTGAATAGTTTATGTTTTGGTACAAGGTTTGGAAATTTTCGAATTTGGGACTTCGGCTATTCTATATTCGATCATGTGTTATGGAGTTGGGATTATTATTTTTCTGGAATTGAATTTGCTACTGACTCTGGACCGGCTTTTGATTAACTAGTCCTGTTTTTTTGCATATGAGGGTTTTTATGGGTTTATTTGAGCATTTTCCTTTCTATATTAGGTTTGGTTATGATTTTTTGGAAAGTTTAGATATTATTTTTTTTAATTGAAGTTAATTCGGTTGCTTGTGTTTTTCTAAGGCTGATGTTTTGGAATGGGAATGGTCTTGAGTTTGGTTTTTGTTTTTATTTGATTCAGGTTTGAGTTAGATTGGTTTCTAAACTTTGTTTGAGTTTAGGGATTTTTGATTCTGGTTTGAGGTTTTGTGTTTGTTTTATGTCTCTGGGCTAATGATATCTGATGTTACTGTATTTTTCTTTAACAATATTAGTTGTGTAAAAAATGTAGTAATTAGATAATCTCAGGATCTGTGTGTAATAATAAACTCAATCATAATTTCATATCAAACACCTATAATTAATTATTAATTTAACAATGTTTGCAAACTAATTACTCATCGATACTGATGTAGTGCATAGGTTAAACAAAACACAACAAATACAGATGAAAATATATAATAGAGCAAAATCGAGACAAAATTAAAGGAAAAAGAGCATAAGGAAGAACATGAACCTGTTGAAAGACTCCCAATTTAGCTTCTTCTTTTCCTTTTCCTACTTTCTAAGTATATCTATGTATTCTCTATATCTCTCAATCTCTGTATCCTTGAAAATAAAATCAGTTCTTTATAATTTTTTCTCTTAATCCCTTCATCTCCCTCCATAACACTCTCAATCATTCTTAATCCCTTCATCTCCCTCCATAACACTCTCAAGTTAAATGTCAAAAACATGATTACTAGTTAAATGTCAAAAGCATGCTTGTTAGTTAAATGTTCAAAAGGATGATTGTTAGTTAAATGTTAAAAGCATGATTAAATGTGAAATGTGAAATGTGAAAGGTGTGAGAAGGCAAAAAAGTGAAAATTTAATTATGAGAAATAAAATTTGTCAGACACTAATTAGAGAATTAAAAGGTACTAAAGTTACATAGTGTTGAATAGGCAATGTATTTCTGTAAACCTTAAGGCTTATTTGGCAAACACAATTAATAGATAAAGGAGGTGTAAACAGTAACTTTTTTTTTTTATTTCTAATAACCTCTTAGTAAATTAGGCTCCATAAAACATATTTCTATTCAATTTGGCTCACTTAATTTTTCTATTCAATTTATTTTAGGCTCCATAAAACATATTTCTATTCAATTTGGCTCACTTAATTTTTCTATTCAATTTATTTTAAGACAAACCCAACACCTTTTTTTTGTTATTTTATCATTTTTTTACAAATTTTATTTTATCTTATTTTTATTATTATTTAATCAAACTTTACTCATAAAGTCAAAGTTCTCTTTATTATTTATTCTAAATGGCAAAGAAACTAAATAACACATGTTAAAAAGTTTTAATTTCTTATTTTTATTCTTTTATTTTACTTTTATTTTTTATATTTACAAAAATAATTTTTATTTGTCTTAACGAAATTGGGTGTTGAGAAACATGTATCAGATGATTTATTTATCTTATACAATTGATAGAAAAATATTTATGTTTGATTATTTATAGTATAATAACTAATATAAATTTCATTAATGCAATTTAATCCATTTTTCTATGACATATCTCAAATACTATATTTAATAACACATTTATGAATGTTATGTTTGATTTGAGATCTGAAAATTGAATGATTGATTAATAGTGGCATGAGAAGTAAGTGAATCAAGAGTGAAATAGTTTGATTTAGAGGAAAAGATCCCTATTTAGTATACATGTGATCAATTTGATGCACTTTGATATTTAGTGTAATGTTAAAAATGTCCTTAGATATATTTTTTAAAATATAAATATTTTTTGTTAAAAAATTTAATTAAACAAATAAAAAAAATATTTCTTAAAAATATTAATAATTTAATTTTTTTATTAATTTCTAATAATAATTATAAAAATACAATAAATTAAACAAAATCAAATATTAAATATAGAGGGGGTAAAAATTAATAATTTACTAAACAATCCCCACAAATTTTTTCTTTCTCATCTCACATTTCTTTTAAAACCAAATCCATACAATCCTCACATATCACTTCAAATTAATCCTCTTAAATCCCATCAATAACAATGAATGTGTACCAATCAAACACATTAGTGCCTTTATTGATAGTTCAAAGTTATTTATAATTATCTTTAAAAGACAAATTAAACATTTGATTGACTAAAGGTTTATTATGCACATTAGTGATCATCAATATCTCTATGTAATTACTGTTAGATTTCTTTTTTATATAAGGTTATAATTTATAATCTCAGGTGTATCACTCAATGTTACAATACTAAATCCTAATGTTACAATGTGAGTTTGGCTTAATTGTTGAGTTGAATTTGGATATATCATTATTTCGGACAGAAGGGAAATAGATAACATAGAAAAGAGTAGCTTGTTTTTACTCCCAATTTTTAGATCGGTGGGAATCTGATAAATTCATCGGTGTGTGTGATGATGAACGTGTGAATCAGGAGTGCCATTTTTTAGTGGAAGTCCACTTGAGAGGTATTGTACTGAAGCAAATGTACCAAAAACCAGTTCTAAAAACGAAATTGACAACTTTGCCCTTGCTACAATAAATGGTACTATTAATTGTATCACCCAATTTTTGAAGATAAATTCTGACATACTTCATTCACATCTGTTGTTACTTGTTATCAAAAGATAAAAAATAAATAAATAGTTAATTGCATTAAAGATGTTTCATGAGTATTTTATGTTTAATAATCAGTTCACTTCAATTAAATACTTACCTCACTTCCAAAAAATTACATCCCCACACATATCACATCGACAAATTCTAACGGCTAAATAATCAATCAAATCCTGAGTTGTTATTAGTTTAGTTCTTTAAAAAACAGAAAAATCTTAATTAGTTTTTGACAAAATATTAAATGCTATTAACTATTTAGTTATTAATTTAAGTGCCATACTAATATTATCAAACAGTCATTTGTTTATTTAAAGACTAGACTAAATAGTTCCTGAGTTATTTTTAATTTAATAATATAAAGAACAGGAAAAATCTTAATTATTTTAATGTTATTAACTGTTTAGTTATTAGAATTTGAATTTAAGAGGCAATTTAATATTATCAAATTATCTTTATGTTTATTTAAACATTGTCATGCAGAGATAATCATACATGCCCTGAGCAAAAAAATACTAAATTAATTTTGAAGAAAAAAAAAATTGAAAAAAAAAAAATAAAGAAAGCTTCTTCTTTGTTACACACGTCCTTTGAAGAGGCAGACACAGGCAATGCTATTTAATGATGTTAAAGCATGACCTTGCTGAGTTTTTGTTTAAGGCAGAGAAAAGAAAAGGCTCTGTGTTTGTTTCCAAGAGCTCTAGAGGATAAGTCTAAGATTGGATGAGCCTCTCTACCTTACTCTCTGTTTTTTTCCTGGCTCAGCTTCTCAGATCTGTTATCACCCTTTTCTGCATTTCCCCTCTCTCTTACAAATTACAATCCTTTTAGTCCTTTTCCTGGTAAGACATGAGTAAAGAGGAGATTTTGAAGATACAGGTACGCTCTTTCGGTCTCTTTCATCAACAAGTCTTCACCTTTCTCATTTCATCTGTTAATTTTCAAGTTCTTTACTTGCTGTGCTGTGTTTTTTTTTTTTTTTTTTTTTTTTTTTTTTTTTTTTTTTTTTTTTTTTTTTTTTTTTTTTTTTTTTTTTTTTTTTTTTTTTTTTTTTTTTTTTATCTTGCCTGTGTGTCATTTCTGATAAAGTATCAGTTTTCCTTCGCTTTTACTTTCTCGTTTTAATAATCTCTTATTTACAACGAAATTTCTCTTTATTTTGTGTTGGTTCTTGGGATTGCTTGAACATGCAGAAATGTGTTCTCAGAGTGAACATACACTGTGATGGGTGCAAGAGCAAAGTCAAGAAAATCTTGCAGAAGATTGATGGTATGTATGCATCTATTTCACTCTGTTAGAAAAGAAAAAGGCCATTTTTTATGTTTCACTCTTGAAAGCTTTATTTTTATTCTGTATCTTGGAAGAAATAAACAAAATCTCATATCACTACCCATATCTTGAATAAGTAGTGTGTTTGGTTGTTTATTGGGTCTATTTCACAGGGGTTTTTACCACCGAGATAGATGCAGAACAAGGGAAGGTGACGGTTTCAGGGTTTGTGGACCCCAACGTTCTCATCAAGAAGCTTGCAAAGTCGGGAAAGCATGCAGAAATCTGGGGTGTGCCTCCCAAAGGAAACAACAATAATGGCAACAGCAACCAGAACAACATTGCTAACCAGATGAAGAACATGCAAATTGACAATGGTAAAGGTGGGGGAAACAACAAGGGTCAAAAGGGTGGTGGGAATAACCAGCCAAAGGGTAACAATCAACAAGGGCAGAACCCCCAACAGCAAAACCCTCAACAGCAGATTCAGCAGCATCTGCAACAACTTCAGCAGATGAAAGGGTTCCAAGATCTGAAGCTGCCTCAATTCAAGGACATGAAGATGCCCAACCAGAACCCCAACCCAGCCAAAGGGGTGAAGTTCGCTTTGCCTGAGGAAGATGATTTATCTGATGATGAATTAGATGACGACTTTGATGATGAGTTGGAGGATGAGTTTGATGAAGACGAAATGGATGACCCTCAGCTTCCTCTGAATAAGATGATGATGATGATGAAGCCCCCTATGGGTAAGCCCCCTATGGGTAACGCCCCTATGTCTAATGGGGCGGCTCAAATGATGTTGAACAACATGATGAATGCTCAGAAAGGTGGCAATGGGGGTGGAGGTAATGGAAAGAAAGGAGGTGGCGGTGGAGGACCTGTGCCTGTGCAAGTGCATAACATGGGTGGAGGAGATGGAAAAATGGGTAACGGAGGAGGAAAGAAAGGTGGCGGTGGTGGCGGCGGCGGCGGAGGCAATAATCATAATCATGGTGGAGCTAACAAGAACAACGGTGGCAAAAATAATGGAGGTGGAATGCCAGATGGTAAGAATGGAAACAACAAAAATCATGGTGGTGGTGGTGGTGGTGGTGTTCCAAACAACAATGGGAATGGAGGCAAGAAGGGTAATAATGGAATGGGAGAAGGTGTTCAAGCTATGAACATGTTTCCAAACATGGGTGGTCATGCTCCTAGTATGGTTGGGGCTAATGCGGGTGCTATGGGTAACATGAGCATTCCCATGGGCAACATGCCAATGCCTCAGATGGGTAACATCCCTGCAGTTCAAGGCCTACCAGCTGGCGCTGCCATGAACGGTGGTAGCGGCGGTGGAGGATACTTCCAAGGTGGTGGCGGTGGTCCAGATATGATGGCTGGGAATCCTTACCAACAACAGCAATACATGGCTGCAATGATGAACCAGCAAAGGGCAATGGGGAATGATAGATATCAACCAATGATGTATGCTAGGCCTCCTATGGCAGTGAATTATATGTACCCTCCTCCTTATAGCTACCCTCCTCCTCCTCCTCATGAGCCATATTCCAACTTTTTCAGTGATGAGAATACTTCCAGCTGCAGTGTTATGTGAAGAGTAATGGGTGGTGGTGATGCTGATAAGAGAGGGTTGTTTGGTTATGGATGCAAAGCCCTTTCTAATCTGATGATGCAATAGTATACAATGGAAATGAGTTTCAATTTTAGTTTGGTGTTTTTCAATTTTCTTCTTATCCCTTTCTCCAAGTTAAACTAGAGTTTTTGGTCACCATAGGGGAGTAATTTATAGATCTTATAATATTTTATGATCATCATGTAACTGAGGATATGGTGATGATGGACTTCCTCCATGGGAGATGTTTATGTGTGTTTATATGTTGCAAACAGAAATAAATTTCAGAAGAAAAACAAGAAAAAAAAGAAAAGAGAAACAAAAAAAATGTCTCTCTCACTCTTTTTTTCTCCGTCAAAAGACTTAAATTTTGTTGACAATCAATCTTCTTTTGGTGTTATTATTCTTTATAATTTTCTCTGGCACGCACAGTAACATCATGTCCATTAAAGAATGGTTTGTGTTGCTTTAGGACATTATAGTATTTGACACTGTCCCTGGTTTCAATATGAGGGAAATCATGAATGTTTGCGTGGTGGGGTGCACACTGAAGTTGGCATATTGAGGGATGGACCCAGCCAGCCAGCATGAACCAAGAACAGTGGTTTTATATAGACTCTTGTGATAAGGGTTGGGTGGGGTACCACCGTTCATCATCAGCATCACTATATTGTGATAACCCCCAAATTCCTATGTCAGGACTCAATTTATTTATTGCTAAAATACTGTTTATTCATTTATTATTTATTTAGTTACAGCATCCACAAACCAATGTTTTGTTTTGCAGCACTTAATTGGTACCGGTACTGTCAATAAAGATTCCCCATAAAATTACTCCTTTACCATGTTATTAAACCATAAGCAATTTTGTACAAGAAAAAAGCAAATTTAGTTGGTCATTATTATTGACTAGTTTTGCGAATATTGAGAGAGAGAGAGGGATTGATATTTTTCATAAGAGGTGCAGTGCAGTAGGGCAGAGTTCGGTTTGGATGCATTCAAGGGGAAGAGGTACTGAGTTACATAAACCCAACAACGAATTGCCTGTCTTCTTTGTCTCTGTTCATTTTCTCTTTCTCACTCATAACAATCACTCTGACACAACGGTACTCACCCTGCAAAAAAATATTATCATTCAACATGAAAGATTTTTTTACCTAAATAAATCTTAATCAATCTCATTATATTATAATTCACAAATTTTACAATGTCACTCAAACTGGTATTTTAGGCCATACTTTATCTTTCTTATTTTGCTCTTTATTAGAACTTCCTCAATAAACCTCAAAACTGCCTATTTGTACTGTTGTGTTCATTGGTTTAGGTGCGTTCTACAGATGTTTAATGTTTTGAACATGAAGTATTTGTACTTTTACCAAATTATTAAATTTCATTAGATAATGGATCAACTATTTCTAATAGTTCTTTTCTTTGGATCTACTTTATTCATTTTTAAGATTCAAAAGATTAGACTTTATTAAAAACATTTTCTTTTCTAATCAAACTAATATAATATTAACATAGTGTGAATTGTTAATTATGTGTAAATATTGTGTATATAATGAAAAATTATAATAGATATTTTAATTTGTAAACTATACTTTTACTAAAATTATAATAAATACATATCTTTAGATATATCAATTATATTTTATATTTATAATATTATTTAGAATATGTTTAAAGCTATTTTTATTTGTTTAATAATTTATTAAAAAGATATTAAAACTCAACGGAGAATGAACAATTGATTAAGAAGATCATATGTACAGGAAGAATAAAAAAATGAATAATTTGATACACAATTTCATAGTTAGTTGTGGGAGTAGTATTTTAAGGTCATGCTTAATTTGCTAAAAATAATAATAAGATTAGGCAGAACAAAAAATGTTTCAAGCTTAGTTAAAATGTAGGTCATGTGAAAATTATAAATCCAAATAACAAGATAGATGAAAAAAAATCTAATTTTTTTATTCAAAAGTGTTAGAGACAAAAAAAAATGTATCCTACATAAATTATCAAAAAAATTATAATTGTTATTTATTATTATAATAATTATAATGATTATTATTTTTATCATGTTTATTGTTACTCTATAATAGTTATTATTATTCTTATTATGATGCTTATCATTCCTATGATTGTCTATTATAGTTATTACTGTTATATATACATTATTTCATTCCTTATATTAAGATAATTAGTAAAAGTTGTACTTTTTTTTACATGTATATATTTCAATAAAAGAAAATTTAACTTATTAAAAACAGAACAAATCAGAATTGTCTTATGTACTGTTCATAGTTCACAAAATAATTTACATTTAATCACTTGTACTGAAATGTTTTTCTTATGTCCTAAAAGATAAAAAGAGAAAATTTAAAGTTTTTAATTAGAAGAGGAAAAAAAGATTTCAATCTATTACACTGTATATTTTAATCTGTAACACAAGAGTATGCTAAAAAATTACCTATATCAAATACCAAAAAGTAAGAGTGTATACATTGTTGATTAAATTAAGATATTGTATTCAGCTAATATTTATTTCTAAAGTTATGTTTCAGTATTAGAAATTAGTTGTTGATTTTAGATACTAAGACAAAAGAATTGTCCCATGTTAATTAAATTAAGATTTAAGATATTGTTTATTTATATTAAAATAACTAAACTTAAAATACACATTTTAATGAAGTACATTAAAAAGTTACTTTTTCCTCCTCAATAATAAATAATATGTATAGAAGAGAGGGAAACAATGTTTTGAAAGAAATTTTATTCTTGGTGGTTCTTCTTGATTAAGCTGAGAAAATATATTTTGTTTTGAACATGTAGCTTTTTGTATGGTGGTTCAAAGCCAAAATTAGGCATCAAATTGAGGAGAAAAGGCAAAAGAGTGTAGGTGTGTCTCTACGTACTCGTGAGACAATCAAGTTAATCATGGAAGATGCAGCAGGTGTTCATGTTTTGTGCAGTGATGTTGAGCACTTTTTCTTACTTCTAGTGGGTCCTTCCTTTTGACCACACAGAAACCCTAGAGCTTCAGGTGGACCCCTCTTATCTCAAGCTACCATTGCCATTTCAATTCAATGGACCAACTCCTTCTTCACTTACATCAGTTTATATTAAGATTGTTCTCTTTAATCTATGTTTAATAATGTATTTTTTTCATCTAATTTGTATACATTTCTTATTATGGTTCATGTTTAATCACTTGAATCAAACATTTCATCTCATAATTAACAAAAAAATGAACAAAGAAGTGTGGAATATCATTGATTTTGTAAAATTAAAGAGGACAAAAATAAATAAAATGTTTTAATATTAGTGAAGAAAAAAAATGAATTTTTTCTATCTTTTCACACTTTAATCTTTATTTATCTTGATTATTTTTGTGTGTGAATGTATACAAATTAATGTTATTGTGTTTTAATTATAGAGTAAGAATTTAAGATGAAAAGTTTAATAAATAATTAAAATATATAATACTAAATACAAATAATTTAAATTAGAGATAACGTGTAGATTAAGGTAATCAATAATCACACATATCAGTGTGAGAGAATTGTCAAAGCCTTTATTATTAAAATATTAATCAATTAATTAATTAAAAATCAAGTGTTATCATTTAAGTGTCATCTCTAGACATAGCTTTAGCTCTATGAATTTTTGGATCAGAGCAAAAGCTACCAATACCATTCAATGGCGCCACCTGATATATTTTTTCTATTAAATATTATTATTTTAGACATTAGGTAATGATTATTAGTATATTCAATTCCAATAATTATTTTATTAGATGTTTGGGTTACTTTGTGACAAAGTTTCTTCCCAATAAAATCTAGTAAAATTTGACTTCTGATTATTGGTTTAGGATTTGGTTAGGGTAATTTATAATTCCACTCACCTAATCTATTCAAACTATTATTTTCAAGTTTCTCTCTCTCTTTTTTATACACTAATGTGGTGAATATTCCTTCTAATTTTCACTGGAGTCATAACTCAATCCTCTCTCTCTCTCTTCTATAGGGGACAGAATGTTAGTCTATTATACTCCTGTTCTTATTTTCAATATTGCACCTCACATCTTTAACTTCTGGTACTACCAAGATATATGCTGCAAATGGACCTACACTAAGGAGTGAATTATTTAATATAACAAAAGAATATTTATTAAAATTTATAACAGAATAATAGTATCACAGTTGTTTTTATTATATTTTCATTTGTTATATTTTTCTTATAAACTTTAGAATACAAGAAGAGAAAAAGAATTAGAATTAAACATATTTTCTTGAATCAAACTGCTTATAATATACAATTCTCCATTTGTAATAGAGTCACCTCCCTCATCCTAACATATTGTCAACCTTTAGTAATCCTTCCACTTGCAATATTTTTTATCTAATAATATAACAAAGTTATCAAGAAAAATTTAATAAGGATTGTTGAGTTGTCATTCTTCCCACTAAAAATAATTGAATTGGTGGAAGTCTAACACCCCACAAAATTAAAGCTTCTACTGTGACAGCTAAAGTATTATCATCATGTGTATCTCACAGTATCCCATAGTTAACATATATCAAAATTACATAATAAAGCTAAACTGAAATTTCAAAATATATTTACAATATCATATATAAGTTTTTTTTTTAAAATAATGCACTATTCCTAACAGCATCCTTCAAACTAGATGATCTCCCAAAGATCCATCTGCAGCACCATCTGCTCCCGTGTCAAGACACGATCATCACAGATAGAAAATCAAACACAATACAACCAAAGAAAAGGGTAAGCTAACCAAATTTTAACAAAT
>Ga0209489_104842_pt1 | contig 24270 bp, 8 predicted proteins | sample SiratrowhiteBW_FD_187527 | JGI IMG/M metagenome (GOLD analysis project Ga0209489, IMG submission 187527) | Root nodule microbial communities of legume samples collected from California, USA - Siratro white BW (SPAdes) (version 2) | ecosystem: Host-associated > Plants > Roots > Nodule | place: USA...
CCAACAGCAATAAAAAAACAATCATCATGCTACAATAACCAAATAGTTTCCAGATGAAAAAATTATCTCCAAGTTATATACCAGACACAAAGTTTCAATATGCCAAGATCATAAAAAAAAAAAAAATAATATAGGCTAAAAACACCAATAAAATAATCTCAAGTTATTAGTCACCGAAGAAATCATTTAAAAAAAAAGTTAGTAGAAGGGTACAAGTTACAGCTTACATATGAAAATAAGGCTTTGAAAAACTTTTGGCCACAAAGTCAAAACTTTTGAGCTCTTGACAACTGGTATCACAATTCTAGCCTTATGAGGCATAAAATTTGATGAAAATTAGTAGATCAGCGCAAGCTAATTCCACAGATCCAGTTCATCAACGAATCAAAGATGAAAGCAAAAGCAACAAGAGTAGAGACAATAAATGACGATTCCTGTGCAAACAAACACAATAAATGAAAATTTCAAAAGATTCTGTCATAACCACCTTGAAAGATTGCAGCTGTAAGACACAAGACATAAAATATTTTAATTCATGAGGAGAACTATGAAGCTAGTACCCCCTACAGCACCACTCTAAGAAAAGAGAAAACTTCCAAGACGAAGAGTAAATTGAAAAGAAAGACAGAAACTTTTTCACCATAGATCAAAAGGGTAACAAACCAGCATCGACCCAGATAAAAAAAAGAAACAAAAAACACAAACCCGTGAATCTGATTGACCAACCAGCTAGCAAGGAGTTGAACAGTCAAAAGGGCAAGCACAACAAGCAGTGCACAGAAAATTACCAGAAGAGTCAGAGGTTGCACAAGTCAATAAGTGAAGAACTGGAAGATGCTTTTTGTAGAGAGACTTTCAGCAGAGAAGGTGGGAAGAAAGAGAGAGAAGAGAGAAAGGAAAAGGGACAAAGAGTTAAACTTCATCCTTGTTTTATTGCCAAAGAATGGGGTAGTCCTAGGTGAATGTGAAGATAGTGGGTGATTGGTGGATTTAAAACATCCATAATGTGGAACATTATTTATAATATAGGTGAGTTGTTTTCTTAAGTTATATATTCTTGATATTATTTAAGAAAATTAAAAATATTAAAGAATTAGAAAACAAGATTAAGTATAGTAAAATTTATCAATTTTGTTTATTTGTTTATTTTCATTTATATGGGACACGTCTCATTTTATATTTATTCCATTTTAATTTTCTTTCAATAAGTTATTTTTCTTATAGAAAACGTAATTTCTTTTTAAAAATATCTCACCATAATAAAAGATAATAGTAACTCATTAATCTGTCATTTATTATTTCGTAAATACAATTTTTTATCCAAATCATATATTATATAGGTAAATCTTACATCATAATTTGGTTGACCTTGAAGGAGGGAAGAGAAATATGAATGGGTTTGTTTTGAATATTATGAAGGAAAGTGAAAAAAATAGAAAAAGAGAGAAATGAAGAAAATTGAAGTAGAAAATAAATTTCTTTAAATTATGTAAGAGCGAGTCAAAATAAGTTATAAAGTTTAATATTTTATTTATTTTAAATGATTTTTTTATTATTTTTTATAAATGTATTATTATAATAAAAATAAGTAAAAGAATATTCAATCAATGGTTGTTTAAGAATTTAATATGGGTGGAAAAAAAATATAGAAACAATTGTTATATTTTTGTGCACATAATCTGTTATATGCACTTTTTATACAAGTCTTTTATTCATTAGGGAGAAAAATTTCTTCCTCCCTCGTATCCTTTCTTTTCGGGAAAATAATTACAAATATCTTTAAATAAATGAAAAAAAATTGTATAAAGTCTCTCTTTCCTTCCCTTGAAACAAGCATAAAGAGGATGATGAGTGATAATTTGGAATAGTAGATATGTGAAAAAAGAAAAAAAGGAAGGACACTAGAGAAGAGAGCTTTTATTTTTTTTTAGGTTGATAAAGTATGTGGTTTTAAATGTTTTTTTTAAACCATTGATTACGAGTATAATTATATTTCTTATTTTTTATTTTTATTATAATAGTATATAAATAAAATAATATTAAAAATAATAAATAAAGTTATGTTTCTTTTATTTTTCTTTTTTTATCATATTGGTTAAATAATTCTCAGATAATAAGTTAAGCAACCAACAATAGCTGTGTTTGGATTTACCTGAATACTTTTCAGTATATTATATTATTAAAATACTTGAATATTGTTAATCATTAACAACAATAATCTACAAAACTTGTTATACCTTTGTACCTCACATAATTATATCAATCAAGATTGTACCAATTGACATATATAAATAGCATGCGAGATGCATGTAGAAAATATGCATACTAATTTATGTAATTACCGTTTCAATATTTGTATACTTACATTCCCCCTAATTGACATATATAAATAGCGAGTTTGATACAGGTAGAAAAATATGTATACTAACCTATGTAATTATCGTTTGGACATCAGAGTGGCTTTTACAAATATAATATCTACTCATAATCCTAAACCAACACCTGTGTAAGAAAAAAAAAACCGAGAATATTAATTATAAAAATTAAATTCCACCAAGCCTAAGATCCTTCCAAAAAAATACTTTCCATTAATTTTTTTCTTCCAAACAACTTCTCAATTATATTTTTATTTCCTTTCATAAATTTTCCATCCAAACATTCTAATAATACTTTTGTTTTATATTTAACAAAGAAGAAAACAAGTTCGCTAATATGACGTTTAATTAAATGGTTGAACAAATATTGAATTTAAAAGAAGCTTTATTTTTGTTACTATGCTAACATTTTTTTGGTTAGAGTTTGAACAGAAGTTTTAAAATTGAAATACTCAATTATATTTAATAAAGAATTGATAAATGACATGATTCAATAACAGTCTTTTGGACTGAGATAATCAATAATAACTAATAGGATTACTTTATTTTATAACGATTGATTAATAGGTCGTGTAACTGATCATTATTTTATTATTAAAAGCAATCCTGAAATTTAAGAAAAACAAAAACATAATAACAATTATCTGAGGTCCAATAATTAAACATGACAAATACTGGCCTAATCATATGGGTCCAGTAAAGATGTAAAGTTTTAATTATAATAAAATACATTCTCATAATAATTTTTAATACACCAAATCAATTTGTTTTTATTAAAAACTTATTTAAATTTAGACACACTTGTCAGTAAAAAGAATATTAAACATTCCTTAAAATAATTAACTAAACCCTTACTTGCTTGAATTAGTTGGAACTTAAATCTAGAGAAACTTGTATAAATGTGAGGTTCTTAAAGTGTGAAAGGTGAGTAATCTCTAGAGAAGTTCAAATTGTGTGAAAAGTATCCTATGTGAAAATGTTTGAAAAAGTGTGTAAAAACATAATTATTATTAATTAAGTTTACACTCTTAATGCTTCTTTCTCACTTTCAAGTAATTTATAATTTTTTAATGATAAATAAATGAAAAAAATATTTTCTACATTTTTCTTTGTTTAATATTCTATCTATTATCATGAGTTCATGTACAACTAAAACTAATGGTTTCAACAAAGATTTTTAAATAAATAACTTGTTAGATCTTTAAATGTGTAAATGGATGAAAATCTAGTTTTTGAAAGATTGGAGATATTGAGCAACAATTACGTAATATTCATTTATATTTTTTTCGAGACAAATTTAATATTAAGTTCCAAAAGTCATAGATAATTTATATTTTTTATATATTCATGAATTAGATCAATTTTCCTATTTTTTAAAGACCAAATTACCACCTATTTAATGATATAATTTTGTCCTCCTTATTTCAGTTTTCCCTTTTTTTGTTGACAATTGATGTACGGTTAACAGTACATCTTTGGCCATTTTCATAGAAAATCTCATTTTTTTTAATAATATAACTTGTTAAAGTCAATTAACGTAATTGAATTTGCATCTAATTCTATTTTTTTTTTTAAATTTGATAAGTGTTAAAAAGTAGAGGTTAAATATATTTTTCTCCTAATGTTATTATGTCAAGAGACTCTAAATTGGAACAATAAATAAAATTTTTACTATTTGAAATATATTTTTAAAAAATACTATTAGTAAATTAGGAATAATTTTATAATTAAAAAAATAATATTAAAGATTAACTTAAATTTTCTTATCCCATTCAATAACTAATTCAATTTTTTTTTCAATAACTAAAATGATAATAACTTTACCGTTTTAAGAACCAAATGGGTATTAAAAATTTGCTAAAAAAATGGGTAGTTTTGACATTTACTTTGTTTTGACTAGGTGTGACATTTTCTTTAGCAAAAAGGAGTTGACACTTTAACAACATTAATGCAAAGAAAGTACAAGTTAAATGTTGAAGACTGAGAATTAAATGAACCTTGATGTGCCTCACGTGGGGCACAATTGTTTATAACTTTCCTTTTTTGGGCAAAGAGTTATAGTTTTTTTTTTTAATTTGGAAAATACTATTGTTTAAAATAAAAATGTCATTTATAATAATAATATATTAAAAAAGAAATTAAGAAATGCATGTATTTTTAAAAAATAATTTTAAACAATATTGAAAATAAGTTTAATTAATAGAACATTATACTAGTAATAGTTAAAAGTGTGTCATTTTACTTTTATTTAGGTCATTTGACTATTAATTAACAAAAGATTACTGATTTCATAGATCTTTAGATTTATATGACAATTCTTAAATTACTGTTTTTTTTTTTTTTTTTATAATTTGAGTCTTTGAATTTTAACTGTAAGATCTAATTGAAAACAAGTTAATAAAAGTTCAAGGACCCTATGGAAACAAATTCAGGGAAAATTAAAAAAAAAATAGTTCATTGATCTATTATGTAATTCATCAATATTCTCACTTTTCCATATATATCAATTCAATTATTCTTTTACATGTCTCTTCAGATTTTCACCCTGCAACAGCAACAAATTCAAACAACTCACTTTTTAGTCAAAAGCATTACTTCTCTTTTTACTCTTTTGATTTCCCTTTTCATGTTAAGTGTGGACAGATTCAATGTGCTCATTATGAATACACTCTTCAATCAAAATTAGATACTATTCATTTACATTAATATTGCCCTATTTATAATCTGTTATTATTGAAATGCCTTGGTTTAGTCTTTGTAAAAAATATATAATTAAGAATTAAATCACAAGAGCAATGTGTATGAAAAAAGATTTATTAAAAAAATGCACTAATCTAATGAAATAAATAAGATTAGGATAAAATTTGTTATATAAATAATGTACTTATCTAGAAAAAGTTTGAGCATAATATGTGAACTCTAAATAGAAAAAGGAAAATGTGTAATATAAAAGTTGAAGTGAAAGAAGTGGTTGAAGGTTGGGCATGGATGGAGATGTGTGTCTGCAAGTTGATTTTTGGATAGAAACGTGATGAAGACGGTACAAGGTTGGGTGTCATAATAAAAGTTAAACATCACTTATCATTGTTCATCTGCATGTGATTTCTCACACCCCATGCACATGCATTAATTTTTCTTAATTATGTTTTAATTATGTTTCAACCATTTTAAATTCCAATTCAGCCTATTATTTTGTATTTTAGATATTTTTTAGTTTATAAAAAAAGTTAAAATAACAATCAACAATAATGGATTCTATTTCTGACGAAAACAAATTTACTCAACGATAAATTCAGTAACCGATCATGGTGGTAATGCAACATATTCAATTCCCTTTAGTAACATATTATTTTTGTTGCAACACAAATTTCATAAAAAAAATAGATTTAAAATGTTAAAAAAAGTATGTTAGACAGGAAAATAAAACCTTTGATCTGTTAAATAAACTCAGGTTACTAGAACGTTAACTTTTTTCATTCTTTTACTAAAATAAATTGTATTTAATAAATAAGTTAAATTTATTTTAATTAATTAATTAATTAATTAATAATAATAATGTTATATTTGTGGTAAAATTATTTCATTTTAAATTTAATAAGTAGTAAAATTATATATTTATTATATAGATAACTTTTAAATATTTTAAAAGAGAAAAATGTGGATTTCTAAACTAAAGTTTAAAATTCATCAATAAGTTAACATTTTTTTGACATTTGTCATAAATATATTTGCCAATTAATTTTATTGATGAATTTTGTTATGTATGTAGATCATTAATTATATATTTATTGATAATTATCAATAAATATATGATCTTTAGTATTGAAGGATATATTACATAGATATATCTATTAGTATACTACGTAAGAAAACTTATTGTCTATACGTATTGAGAGAACTTCCGTGACTAAGTATTAACAAAAGTTGTTACTGATAAATTTATTGCAAAATTTTATTAATAAATTATAAATAATGATTTTTGTTTATACATTTATTGACGGATATTGAGTTTGTCATGATTACTAACGAAATAAATTTGTCAAAAAATAACGTGTGTTTCCCAACAAAATGTTTAGATGCAAATATCTATCGGTAATTTGGTCAATCAGTAAACTGATTGTTGATGGTTCTATATACCTACATAATTCAACCTACATATCACAATACCACAAACTTCAACATGCATACTAAACCATTATAACAAATGTAAGTCAAATATATAAAATAAATATATATTAATCATCAACCTAAAAAATCAAATACATATTAATTGAATACTAAAGTTTAAATATAGAAAATATATATTATGGTGACATTTGAAATATGGCAAATACATGAGTTAAAAAACCAACATAAAATTGAAGTTTAACTAAAGTCATGCTAACCTAAAGTTACTTATAATTCTAAAATAACAAAAGTTTGCATATCATTAAAATTTTATTACATACTATTTCTAATGATCTAAATAATCAGAATAATCAGAAGAGGATTATGGTTGCTGTAAATTGTTCTCATTTGGTCATTTTGTTGTTGCTGATAGTTTTATCGTTGTTGCTAAGGTGTTGTTGTTTAGGAATTTGTGGATTTTGTTAGTTTAGGTGGGATGAAATGTTTCTTGTAGAAATGTATGGACATAATTCAATTGCTCATTGGCCTCCTTGCTTGTCAGAAGTTGTTGACTAAGCTGGCCAATGTCCTCAAAATTGCAAGACAAAGTAGATACTTGTTACTTTAGATAACCATTTCCACATCTTTGTATTGGAGATGAGGATTTTTCAATTATATATAGTTGTTATTTCATTTTTTTATAGTGATTTTTATTTTTTTTTTCAAAAAATTATTTAATTAACACTCACCATAGTGCAAAAGCGGATATATGCACTTGTACGAGTTTAATAGAGATATGAACGAGACACAAATTTCATATTCAATAAAAATAAAATGAATATAAAGTTTGCTTCGAGAACAAGGATGCACTCCCTCAGTCTCATTTTCATAACTAACTCCATAACTCTTGATCTCCCACAAGTATGATAAAGAAAATAATTCCAATTAACTTCTAAGACATGCATATACATATATTAAAACATAATCAAATTCAATCAATAAAATAAATAATATATAAATAAATAAATATATTATGATATGCAATTCAATTTCATTTGAGTTGAATTTTTATTTACCTCAATTCATCGGCCAAATCTAGTGAAGTTTAATTTTTTATTGTTTGCATTTTTTTATTTTTTTTATTTTCAAATTGTATTGATTCATTTATTTTAACACCTCTTAGTTTATAATAGAGTGATAGAAAAATCATAATAGTAGATCTTCTTCATAAACACCACAAGGACTTAAATTTCCTTAACTAGATGGATATTCAAGTTCAACATAAAAAATAGGACTCTACATCACACATCACATTATTATGTCTTTCATAAATGAATTAATAAACTCATAACAAACAATTTCTTGCATAATTTATTTGAGGACTGTTTTTTAGCTCATTTTATCTTCATATAGACAATGAAATCCTTTAATATTGTACGTCTTCTACTTAATTCAAACCAAATACTTTGATAAATTTGTAAATGATTTCATTACATTGGTACATAATTATAATCTTACAATCACAATTACATTCATAAAACACAACAATTCATTATTGTAAGAATCTAATTGTTTAAGAGTATAAGTGGTTTAATTAAAAATAATATTTCAATATTTTAATGATAAAATTAAAAAGTGCCTAAATAAGGAATTTTTAGTTTATTCAGATTCATTTTAAGTTAGCTACCATTTTTCTAGAAGACACTTTTCCTCTTTGTCTCTAATTTCTCTCTAAATTCCTGATCTTACACTTTATCATATTGAAGATCAGAGACCATATCGAAGTTCGTGGCAGTGAGTACAACAAAGTTGTTAAATCAGAAGTTGAGACAGGATAAGTTCGATTTTTGCTCTTTTTGTAGTGACTTAGAAATTTGTCTTTAGAGTAGAATTGGTAAAAGCACACACACATCTAAGTTCGTGGCAATGAGTACAACAAAGTCATCAAATCAGAAATTAAGACAGGATAAGTTCGATTTCCAATCACACACACATATATATATGAATTGGGTGTGGTATGAGTACTCCGATGTTGATGGTTTAAATGGTTGAACGATTTTGGTTGTTCTAAGTTGAAATAGATGATTTCATAAGTATATATGTTGTTCTCCGGAAATTGGTTATTTGAGTATGATTGGTAATGTTGAAGTAGTGAACTAGGTTGAAACTATAAATGCGTTTGGTTTTTCTGCATATTTCGCTCAAGCGAGAGGCTCTTGCTCAAACAAAATTTTGACATGCACTCTGGTCTATTTTCGCTTAAGCGAGAAGCTTCGCCTAAGCAAGGGTATTTTCGCTCAAACAAAAATAGTACTGGAACTGGGGTGCTCTTTGAACCATTTTCGCTCAAGTGAGAGAATTTTCACTCAGGTGAGGGGATTCTTGTTCAAGCTAATATTTGTTTAGTTTTCTGTTTTGATTGTTTAATTATTTTGTAATACAATGTATGGATTGAATAAAGTAGATTAATTTATAATTTAAATTTAATGGTATTGATGAATTAGAAATTCTTAATATTTTTTTAGATTGAAAATTGAATGAATACATGATTAAAAACATATACTTATGATATTATACTTTTATCTTTCGTTTATTATGATAATTATTAGCTTAAGATATTTTGAGATATTATAGTTATAATAAACATTTCAATCTAATTTTTCATAAGGCAACTTAAAACATTTATAAGTAATTTTAAAAATTATTATCATGCAATTCTAGTGAATAATTACTACTAATCTAATACGTAATCAAAAGAAAAAAAAATCCTATCATGTAATTAATTAATTGTAAAATATTTTAAGCAATTTATATATCAATTTTGTCTAACAATATTTTTCAATAAACACGGCTAAAATATAAAATAAATACAATTAATTATATAAAAATCGTTTTAAAGAAATTTTATAATCTTAATTAGTTATAAATTGTAAGAATAAAAAAATATCAAGTTCAATTATGCATCAACAATACTACAGTAAAGTTGACACTATATCTGTCCAAGAGTAACCTTGAATTTTCTAAATTTCGTAACTACTTTTATAAAAATTGTTTCTGACTCATTCTAAATTCTATTTACTTCTAATATATTAAACTTCAAGGAAAAATTCTGATAAAGTTCAATCATATATCCATAATTTTATAGTGAAGTTCACACTACAGATTTGTCTTAGTCATTGAATCAGGGACCACTTTCTACTCTTCTAAAATCCGCAATTATTCTGTAAAAGTGGTTTCTTTCTCAATTGTTTTTCTTACTTAAGTTTGATCCAAATTCCATCAACATCGATACTTTAGATTATAATAATTTTTAAATATATCTTGTTTACTTCAAAAGGAAATGAGACATATATTTTATAATTCGACATGTTTACTTTCGTTTTAATGGATAAAAAATCCTCGAATGAATTGTGTGTCAAATTAACGGAATTTTCCTTTTAAATACGATGTTTTCATTTTTTTAATTATTAATTATTAATATTTATTATTTTTACTTTTTGTTTTCTAATTTATTTAATTTAAACTTTAATTTTGGGAGAAAAATTATAATTATAGACTTCCTTTATTTTTATGTTATAAGACATTAATATTAAATTAACTAAAATTAATGGTAAAGACTAAAAAAATACTTTAAAATATCTAAAATAATAAAACACAACAATTTAATCTAGAAAACAATCACCCACACACACACACACACACATATATATATATATATATATATATATATATATATATATATAAAATATATTTAAGTTAATCATTTTCTATTTTCAAAATTTTCTGCGCAAATTGTGTTTCCTACACTGATAAATTCCAAAATATTATGTGTTTGATATATTAAAAATATATCTTATTCAACATCGCACATTTAATTATCACTGTGTAGTTAATTATGTGTACGGTGGTTGCAACTGAATTCAGCCGAGACATATATATTCTTTTCATTTGATACATGCAAACAATTTAAAAGAACATAAGTTAATTAAGAGTTAAAGGAATCTGCATGGAAAGAACACCAAAGAGGAAAAGTGGATACAAAATATATTTATTTATTTTTTAATAATTAAATCTGTTGACCTATAAAATCAAACCAATAAAATTGTTGGAGATAAATTTATATATTGTTTAATAGTTTTATTAAAAATAAATTTTAAAAATAAGTATTTATTTTGTATACACACACAATACATATATTATATAATAGTATAAAAATGTAATTACTCATAAATTTATTTTAAATAATAGTGTATAATATAATAAGTCTATTAACCTTATAACAAAAATATACTTTCTGTACTATGCCGTTGACCAAGGCATAATCAGATTATAATAATAATTGGATATCTCTGTTATAAAATCATAACAGAATAACAAAATACAACAGAATGACCCAAACTCATTAAGTCTACTAGTATGCCTATAAATACAGGCTCATTCACCTTAAACAAAATACTTATAAACTCCTGCATACTCTAATTCTAAATTGACTTGAGTGTTAGAGTGTCTGTACGACTCGTTTCGAGTAAATGAAAAACGCAACACTAGAACGATCAAGAAAGGAGCAACATGATAGCGATGAACGATCAACGTTTAAAAAAAGCTTCAACTTAGATGGGTTTGATTAAATATTTTTGCTGTTTCTTTTCTTTCTACCATTGCTTTGGTAAGTTTAAGAAGAAACTCTTGGTTTGAGTTTTTTATCATTTTCACATGAAAAGTCTGCACCGCATATCCATGTATAAAGTTTCAATATTTTAATGTATTATCTACCAATTATTAAATTATCAGATATTCGTGTTTATTTAAAATCATGATTTCTCGTTTGGAGAACCACGCCTACAGAACCTATATTTTTAATATTTTTAACCGCACAGCTCCACCTCCCATTTTTATGAGAATCAACAGGAAACATCTCCTTTAAAGCATACTAGCTTGAACCTGGGGTTTCATCACCTCATCGGCCATGGAGGGCATTGGAGCCAATCACGACGCATGCACTACTCCTCCATTGATGCATGAATACCAAACCCTCCATTTTTGCCCTCGTCAACGAGTTTGAAAAGCTCTCGCAAGTCTAACCACATGCGCAACCTCTTAAGATCACCTTTTCCATGGCAGCGCCGCAACCGCCGCCGCTGGCCTCCTCGTCGCCACGGTCGCGTGCCGCAGCCGTCGGTACTGCTACCGTCACCGCCTGTTGCCGGCGCGGACGACACCTTGCCTGCACCGTCTAGTGGAACGAGGCGAATCGGGCTCCCTTGCCATATTCGATGCCAACGGCTTCGTCTACCTCACCACGCTCTCCATCCACTACAACGCCACCCCAGTGCCACCTGGCCACCAGATTGTCGTTAACAGCCATCATGGCATCAAGAACGTAGCTTGGTGAAGAGAGAGAGAGGTAGCAAAGAATTGAATTAAAGTAACAACGAACAGCAGCAAATATAAAGCAGTGTACCACGGTTCCTTCTTAGTGTTTTCGATCAAATCCCGGTCAAACAAGAAGAGCACGCCAGCATAAATGAGGTGAATCGTCACTAAGGCCAACTTCAAGCACAACGAAGACCTTCGACCAGAGGCGAGACATGGAAAAAATCGGAAGCAACGATCCATTGGTTGATCCCACGGGGAACGCGCAGGGAAGCACACACTGGCAATCGTCATGAATTAAAGCAAAATCCCACTCTTGACGCCGATCCTCTGCCTGCGATCCCCTCGCCTCCGGTACTCATCGCCAACTCCAAGGTCCTCCCATGCTTCCACCATTTACCTTCTCCACGCCTTTGATGCACTCCTACCACCACCCCGCATGCTGCTTGGCAGTACATTATTGTCAAGCTTATAGTGTAAAGAGGGCATCATGAAGTTCTGTTGCTACAACAATCAACGTAAGTTTCTTTGAGAGTTTGGGACATCGTGAAACGACAACATTTTCTGCTCTCCTCCGCGTGCACGCTGGAGTGAGATCCATTCTGCCACCGGCGATCTCACCTCCACCGGCGCTTCCCGCGTTCAAGTCGATTCAGCGTCGTTTATTTGCCAAATTCTGTCTATCCTTCATTCTGTAACACAGGTTCCCCACACTCAGCTTATGCTGGTAAGACTTGTGTTGCAAGTGGTTGATTGCATCGGGTGAAGGGGATACTGGTGGAATGATAGACACTCACGTGGAAGATTTTGTTAGACCTGAGGAGCATTTGCCTGATGCGGATCATCAGTACGAAGAATTCTATTGAAAAATGGATTGTCTGATGGCAATCAAGGTGCTACCGATACTGACCGTCAGCTTCTACAAATGATCATGGAGCTCAGGTTTTAGAATGACTACTTGAAGTCCCAGTTTGAGGGATTTAAAAATGTAAACAATGTACGTAGTGATTCCAGTATACAGAAAAGAGTTGGTGGCTTAGAAGATGGGGATTCTGACATAGTGAAAGAACTAAAGGAAAAAAATACAGTTGTTAAATAAAGAATTTCTTGAAGAAAAGCAAACAAGAATTGCGTCAAAGAGAGGCTGTTCTCAAGGCTGCTCAACAAACAGAGAGTGGGAGAGATGAGGATATTGCTGCCCTTAGAGTTGAAATTCAGAACCTAAAAGATGATGTTGCAACAACTTTGGAGCAGCAGCAAGAAGCTGAAGCAAAGGCTCTTCGCACAATGACTCAGAGAATGATTTTGACCCAAGAAGAAATGGAGGAAGTTGTCCTGAAGAATTGTTGGCTAGCCCGCTACTGGGGTCTTGCCGTCAAACATGGCATATGCGCAAATTTAGCACAATCCAAGCATGAACATTGGTCTTCTCTAGCTCCTCTTCCTTTTGAACTTGTCATCTCTGCTGGACAGAAGGCTCTGCACCAATCTGTCACAGTACACTTTAAAAAAAATTGAAAAAATGTGAAATGGATGACACCCTTATCCGGTTCACAAATTTATAAACCGGATGAGGTCCACCTACCACCCATCCGGTTTGCAATTCACAAATTTACCTTATGACAACCGGACTGGGTGGTGTCCGGTTCATAACTTACAAACCGGATGGCATCCCCCATCCAGTCTATCCAGTTAACAATTTATGAACCGGACGTCAGGCTGTCCGGTTATCAAATTTCAAAAAATAAGAACCGGATGGCCTCATCCGGGTGCCTTACTAGAAATTTCAAAGTTGCTTAATAAAAGAAGGTTATTTGAGTAATTTTAACAAGGACAGTTATAGAATTAAAATTTTGTATGAGGGCGCAGGAAGAGGGTATGGGAGTGGAGGAAGAATTTGTTTTAAATTTGAGTTAATACCGACTCCAAAAAAGTAGCTTCAAACAGGTAATTACTTTCTGCACCCCTGCTTTTAACCTACACCTCATTATTATGAGTGAAATGATTGAGTTGGCCCGTTTGCTCCTCCTGCCCCACTACCGCTGCTGATGTCGCATTATTACTGTTGCAAAAGAAGAACAGAGGAGAATTGACATTTAGAAGATGAGAAAAAAATCTCGTTTTTGAAAGCTTATTTTGGCAAAATCATTTTAGAAAATGTATTAAAAATATTATATATAGTTAAAAAGTTTGTTCTAAAAATTTTATTTTAAAAATCTTATTTCAGAGGAACATTTTTATATGTTTCAAAAATTTTATTCTAAAAATCTTATCATATTTCATAAAATGTGTTTCAGAATATATTTTATGAATTTTGAAAAGTGTCTCATAAATTTTTCTAGATAAACAATCTAGAAGCCACTTTAAATAAAAATAAAATAATAATTCTGAAAATTATGGGGGTATAAAATCAAATTAGTGGGTGCAAACAATAATTGCCCTAAGAAAATTACCTCCTCCATACTAGTCCAATAACTTGGGTGTAAAGAATGCTAAAACTAGGGGTAAGACTAATAAAAAAAAGAACAAAAAGTAGGCAAAAATTTCTTGCACCCATCACTTCGAACCTGCACCCCATCACTTTTCAAAAATTTTAAAAATACTCTTCCAACAAAAATAAGTTACTAAGAATACTTTTCCGAAATACATTTCGGATTTTTTTTTTTTTGAAATACAAAATTTTATATTTTAAAAAAACATTTTTAGAATATAAAATTTATATTTTAGAAAAGATTTTCTAAAATATATTTTTGGAAAATATTTTTTAAAATATATTTTTGGAAAATATTTTTTAAAATGTGAATTTTATATTTTGAAAAATATTTTCATTAAAGATGAAAATATTTTTTATATTTTCTTTTATGTAATTGGTTGCGTGTCAGATTCGAGACAAATTCTTCCTCCACTCCCATACCCTCTTCCTGCACCCCATATAATTTTTTTATTTGATGACTGCCCTTCATGAAATTACATAAATACCTTTATCATTTTTTGAAATTGTGAACCGGATGGAGGTGCATCTGGTTCTCATTTTTTTAAAAAAATACAAACCGGACGACCTCATCCGGTTCTCAACCCAGCAGATCGGAAAATCCTCAAATTCATCGTCGACAGCCCCCAAAATCCCAAATCAACTACTCTAATCATCAATATCGCCTACTAATTGCTAATAAACATCACAAATTGGTTACCTAATGCTTCTATGAAGGATTAATTGAAAGATTTTGAATAACGAACGGAAGTCGCGAATGGCTTACCTAAACCGGATGAACGTTCTCTTAACCGGATGGCTAGCTAACGAAACTGCTGAAGGAAGTATTTGGCTCACTAGCACAGTGGGGAGAGCTTTGGACGATGTTTATTAGCAATTAGTAGGTGATATTGATGATTAGAGTAGTTGATTTGGGATTTGGGGGGCTGTCGACGGCGAATTTGAGGATTTTTCGATCTACTGGGTTGAGAACCGGATGAGGTCGTCCGGTTTGTATTTTTTTTGAAAATGAGAACCGGATGCACCCTCCATCCGGTTCACAATTTCAAAAAACTATAAACCGGATGGGGGGTGCATCCGGTTCTCATTTTCAAAAAATGTAAACTGAATGGCCTGGTCATCTGGTTGGAAAGGGGAGGGGTTTTATTAAGATAGGAGTATTTATGTAATTTCATGAAGGGTAGCTATAGAATAAAAAAATTATATGGGGGTGCAGGAAGAGGGTATGGGGGTGGAGGAAGAATTTGTCCAGATTCGATAGGGTGAAAAAAGTTTTTGCCCAAAAAGTAAATATGGGTTAGGTAGCTAGAAGATGCACATGGACCAGGCCTAAATGGGCAGAGATAGTTTCTGTTTACACTTCGATTAATTGCTTATGCAAATCCTTTGTTCTTCTCATTTTTTTTTTTTCAAATAAAATTTACTTTTGCTTCCTATTTTGCTAAATTTCAGTTTAAATCACCCTAAAATACCCTATTCATTATTTCCTTCTAAATGTCCTTTTTTTAATTCTTAAATTGCTATTTAAAATTTTTTCATTCTATAAAGCATTATCTAAATCATTTAATAAACAAAAATGATGCATTTTACCACTAGAGAAACAAATTTAAAGGAACTAAAATTAATCATAAAAATTTTAAGGTGATAAAAAAAATATTTTTAGGTTTTTGTTTTTAAATTATCATCCCAAAAACATTTCCTTTATAATTTGCTTCTAATGTAGCAATGCACACTATTTTTTCTTAATCAACTTTATCTTTGTGCGAATTCGGTAAAAGACCACTATTATTAAAATAAAGAACTTTGGAAAATGAAAAATGGAGCAGAAGATATGTTAGATTCAAGTTCAATAAACATTGTGTTTGATTTTGACTAACAAATAAATATAAAACATAATTTTATATGTATAAGATCATTTAGATTTTAATGATCCAATATGTCCATTAAATGTAAGTTGGAAACATTCATTCTTTAGTTCAAAATCATCTTTTTTATGGTCTTTAAAGGAGAGAGATGAATGAAAGTTTAAAGTATAAAAGAGAAAGGAAGAAGATTTTAAATTCCTCTATTTCTTCTTCTGTATACTTCATCTTTTTTTATCTCGAAAATCTTTTGTGAAAACTTGATATGATGAAATTGTTGTTAGAAAATAATAGATGGCTTGTCCAAACTAAGAGGGGACCGATTGGTTTTGAAACTTTTTTTTCTCAAAAATTTCTCTTCTTTAAGCTCCTTTCAAATTGAAAATTGAATACAATTATATTGGAAATCAAGATTGATACAAAAATGGACCACAACAATATAAAAAAGGATAAAGGCAAAGAAAGAGTGTACAAAAGGATTTCTAGTGATTTAGATCAAATGATTTTACATCCAATCTTAACTATTCAACTTTAGAACAACTGGTTCCACTATAATTAATAAATTTATACAAAGCACTCTCAAAGCAATTACCAACTCAAGACAAAAAAAAGAGAGAGTCAATCCTTAGATACTTTCAAGAAGATATCAAACATAAGAGGATATCAAACTTATAAACTCTTAATCACACAAAAGAATCTATGCTTTATCTTATGTTGAACAATAAGAAAAAAAATACTAAAATACTCCAACAAGAACAACAAAAAATAAAGAAATATGTTACTAACTAATCATAGCAAAAGAATCATGAGGATATTTTTGCACAACATACCCTTTTTGATATAAAACTTTATAAATATTTTAAGTATTTGAAATATCTTAGATTGATAACTCAAAATTTGCTTATTCGAGTTGTAAATCAATAAAAGTTAAAACTCTTTAAACATCTTCTATATCTTTATCTTCAAACATCATCACCAAAACATCTTCACTTGAGGCTTGAGTCACTTTGCAAGTCCAACGATCTCTTCCTTTTTTATGATGACACACACTTGATACATGATTTAGACATATATGCTAAAGATGATGCTAAACAACTTTCATTTGGAGTCTTCATAGGTAAAAAAAAAAAAAACATAACAAGGAACTCCCATTGCTAGGTAAGCTCCTGTTTGGTCCATGCTCCCCTGCATAATGTACAAGAAAAGAAAAGAGCAGCAAATAGCAAAGTGTTAAAGAAGAAGTCCAACAACCTGCAATTTTGATTAAGTGCTTAAACAAAAAAAATATGAAGTTGCGACTGACATACGATAAGAGAAAAATGCAGACTACCATTTCCATCTGATAGAAGAAACATGATGACCAGACGATAAGTACACACGAAGACTATAACTTGACTTCAACATAAAATATTCTTAAAGTTTAAAGTTTGTCACTTAGAAAATATATTCAACGTTTTTCACTAAAGAGATCCGTTCAAACAAAAGCTCTATTCAAACATCTCTTAGGTTCAAGCTAAAGTTGCAACACCCACTAACTTTCAAATCATTTCAAACATCTCTTAGGTTCAAGCTAAAGTTGCAACACCCACTAACTTTCATGATTTGAGTTATTTTCAACTTTGGCCCAACTATCTGTCTTGTAAAAAGTTTAGGGTTTAGGGTCACTTTTATCATTGTTTGGTGTAAAAGGTTTCGTTACTAAGGAAGATAAGTATTATTAGCTATCATGGGTATTGCTTGGAGAAGATAAGAGAAAATAATGTTGTATAGAATGCATTAAATTCTTCCTAATGTTAAAACTCGCTAGATGATAGAGGAAGAAGAAGAAGACAAAATCAAAATGAGTTCAAAACTACTCAACTGCTAGAAAAGGGAATGCAACAAATGCTTTCTTGAAGCCTATATAAAGACATGCTTCAAAGAGAAGAATAACAAAAATATCGTTATTTTGCAAGTGTTTGTTGGTTAACTGATAACTATAAAATACATTAAGAAATCTTAGTTTAAATTATTCACTTTTTATGACTCAAACTCTATAAATTTAGACCATACTTATATGTCTAAATATGTGTATTCAATCAACCGTGAAGTAGTTTATAACTTTAAGCAACATATAATTGTGTGTGTCAATGTATAGTAGAAACATTTTAGGTGTTACTTATATATATATATATATATATAAAATGGCTGATACACATAAAAATAAAAATAATTTAAAGTGGAGATTGTCTTAGTAATGATAATTAGGTAGCAAGAGATCAAACCTAGATAGAGAAATATATAAGCTGAATATAATTCTTAGAAAATATTTATATGCATTTGCAATTGATGAGAGGCTGAGACAAGTAATGATAACATCATAAATGCTATGTTCATGTGTGTGATCTCTGTAATTGTGTTTGTACATAAATACTATCTAATAAAAGATTTGTACATGAAAAGTTACCTTTTAGTTTCAGAAAGGGAGCTCATAGTAGTGATTCCTTAGATATTGATCTTTCTTACACATTCTAACCCCTGCTACCAACAACTTTTCTATCCCTTGTTATGTTGATTATATAGGATTTTTACCATGGAAAGGACCACTTTTTTTGAGAAGTAATACTGACAAAGAAACATTCTACTAAAAATAACTTCTTGAGGGTGATATGAAAGAAATCATACTGAAATAAAAAGAAGTTATTCAATGAAGGATAAACAATTACTTTGGAAGTATTGATGGAAGGTAGCTTTTGACCAGTGATCTCAGTGTGGCAAATTTACTGCAAAATTCTATCCGTAAAAGCACCAATTTACTTAATAATATTCTCTTTGTTGTGTGTAAACTAGAAGAGGAACAATGTATAAATTGGATAATATTTTGTGTTGTTTTGGATATGTTAAGATCATATGCCGGAACATAATACAAGGTTTAGTACGTAGGGTGGTTTATTTTATAAGATCAATTTTTTGAATATGTCGTTCTATTTTCCAAAACCTACAAATTTAGATCCCTTAGTATGTATCTATTGTCATTTTGTGTATACAGATTGAAATATTCCTAATATTTTATTTTTTAATTTTATTATTAGTTATCATTGATAAAAAAATAGTTAATATGTCTAAGATAAATTATTATTAAAAATAATAAATATATATATATATATATATATATATATATATATATATAAATATTTCGATTATATATGTGGATTGAAGCATGTAAGGACTTTGTATATAATATTTTTTTACCGATAAAAAATCATTTTTCAAATAAACAATTTACAAAATATTTTTGCCAAAAATAAATATAACATAAAGACAGAGAGATTTAAAAAATGCATGTCAAAATCTACAAGAATTTAGAAGGGGAACAAAGGAATAATACACTTAACAAATTAAGACCGTATCGAAAACATGCAGTGTAGCTAGTTTCAGTAGTGTCCATTTTCCGCTAGTTTCTTCCCTGTAAGCCCACAAGTCAGTGCTTCCGTTGGGATTTTTCCAACTTTGTGAACACCTTCAGCAAAAATCACACCCATTCCCATGTGCAAATGTGGTTCAATGTGACAATGAAAGGCCCAAACTCCAGGGTTATCTGCCTTAAACCTCAATGCAGTCCAACCATATGGAAATATTACTGCAGTGTTCCTCAATGGTGCATGTGTCAAGTTGAATTTCTTCTCATCACCTTGTTTGAATTTGCCTTCTCCATATCCCAAAACCCAAAAGTCATGCCCATGCAAGTGCCAAGGGTGAATCTCACTACCATTCCCACTCAATTGGTTTGCATTTTGCAATATCACATCAACAACCTCATTAAGGTTGAACATGTACACCCCATTGCCAATGGTCGAATTAGGGTTCACAGGAGGGTTGAAAATGTCATAGTCTTGAGGGAAGGTCATAGGTGGAGGTGTTTGGTCAAAAGCATTGTTTAGTTTGAACTTGATGGAGCCTAAGTAAGGGGTTGGTGGCAATGTTAGGGACACATTGTTAATGGACCATTTGGTGAACCCATCAACACGATTTTGGGTGTTGAGGAGAAAAATTGTACGATCAGAACGTTTTGGAGGTTGCGGAGTTCCCATCTTGGCAATGATTTTCTTGGTGAATGCTTTGCTACGTTCAAAATCATTCCAAAGGGGTGTGACTGGTGGTGGAGAAGTTGGAAACACTGAGGCAGAAATTGTCTTGTAGTTTAAAATGGTCAAGCCTTGTGTGGTGTTAGGTTTTCTTCCTCTAACTCCAATTGAAAGCCAATAGTTTTTGTTCGGATCTTGATCTGTGCGAAGGAGAACTGAGTAGGTTTCACCAGAGTAAATATCCATATCATCAACCACAAATGGTGTAACATAGTTTCCATCAGCTTCCACAACAACAAGTTTGTGATTCTACAACATAAAGAAATTTGGTGGAAGTGTTAGTTGATAGAAAAAAGTACAATTTATGATAGCACCAATTATATAATAAAATGAGAGTGGATTTATTCATTCGTCACTATGTCAAAGATTTTTCAAAAAATAAATGGTAGAATTAAGTGCGTGCTTTGAATTGATTTTGTTTTCTCTATGATCAAATTTGTAAACTAGTTTTGTAAGTTGTAAAAGAAAGGAAGAAACACAATTAGTCGATGAAATAAATTTAGTTGAGAATATTTATGATGAAGTCATTGTTTATTTTAATCTTTTTATTAACTTATATTCACTTATTTTCTAAAGAATTTTTTAACTAGTTACACCTTTGAATTATATTTAGAAAATAAAATTACTAGAACTTGGTAATATATATTTTCTTAAAACAAGCACATCTTAACAATCATGCGTTAAGACAAGAAGGATTTTTTGTTAGCTACACCTTTGAAATATATATTTTACCAAAACCCGTGGAATCTTAGTGATACAAGTACTTTTGCTTTTATTCTCCTAATATTTTCTATATTTTAGACACGTCATTATCTTTTTCCAGTGTTTGGTGTATGACAACAACTCAGTGAGTCCCACTGGTACACATCAAACCCTAATTCCCGCATAAAGTCCATTCTTTGAAGAACAAATAATTGCCATTATTTTCTAACACCACCCATAGTTAACTTTATTTTCTATACAACTATTTAATATATGTATTTCTTCAACACTGGAATATTTTCCTTTCTAGCCAACATTCCGATTTTATCTTATTTGTAAGGTGTTTTCTTTTTGTATTACTTTTACGATACAATAAATAGTTTATCTACAGAGTATATTTGCAGCCTATATGTAATAAATTATAACTTTTAATACTTATCTTAAAAATCAGAGTCATCATAACTTCTAATTAATTGTGAATTAAATGTTCACAACGATATTATATAAATTAAATTCCCAAAAACTTACTGTTGCTGAACCTTTCTGAATAGGAATAATGCTTCATATATATTAGTACATATATTCGATATTTTTTCTGTTTTAAAAATTCATAGAATCTCTAATTCTTCTAAAGATATACACAAAATTAACGTGTTAGTTATGTGAAACTATTATTTATGGTGCATTAATTTCTAATCCTTTTAAATCATCCATTAGACTCTTTCAAGTTCCAATACAACGGTCTTTTTTTATGTACACAACAAAGTCATGCATCCGCACTAAACAATTTTTTATAATATTTGTAAGATAGACCATTCAAACCATCTTTTTCTGTTACGTATTTTTCGTTTTCGATTTCCATGATACGTTATAGTCAAGTCTCTATTATCTTAGCACCAACTAACGCTTAAATTATTATTGTTAGCAAACAAAAAATTATTAATAGATGTGATGAATTACTGTAGATTTCTCCAATTTTCTCATTTTGGTTTGAGTGAGAATAATGTAAAATATCTTATACTAATCTCATCAAACATCTAATGGTCACCAATTCAGATGTATGTGCATGTGGTGCATGTGATGTGATGACACTTTTACAATTATGGCATAACGAAATACAAAAGATTTGGAATCCAACAAAGATTAAAAGCCAAAAATAGAAAAACCAAAATGATAAAATAAGATGCAACATATAGGTAGGTTCATAAATATAGAACTCACCGAAATGGCTAAGTTGAGTGAAGCTAGGGAAGTAGTGCTGGCAACCCTAATCCTGTAGGTCTTGTTTGGCTCTACATGAAGAATTTGAGGGGCACATTCTTCACCACCTTTGAATTGGCACTGGGGTAGGGTGGTGTTAATGAATTTAGCTGCTAGAGAACAATTGAATTGTCCCCTTCCATTGATCAGCAGAGTCTAAAATCGTGAAAAAAAAAATAAAATTAGCAAAGGGTGAGAATTAGATCCTAGAATGTGTAGCTTTCTTTCTTTTTTTTCTTCCTTTTCAGTGAATAAAAAAACAATGCACTAGTAAATTGCACATTACTATGTATATAGAACAGTCTAAAATTAAATAATTATTTTTAAAGTAATGTGAAACTACATTGTCTTGAAATATGTTTTAGAAAGGGAAAAAGACAAAGAATAAAAGGTGGCGTAGGTTTGTGGAAGATTCAAAGATGCCCTATTATAAAAATCCAATCCTACTTTAACCAGATGGGTCACATGTGCATCTTTTTTCTAGATTACTTTAGGAATTTGATATGATGTTTCGATGTGGTTCTGATACCTTTAAATCAAAATCGATATTTCTTTTTTCTGTCATATGTGGGAGGAAAAGTTGACATGGTTATTCCAATTGGTTCATGGCATGTTATTTATAAGCCTTTAGATCAGATGCCTCTTGAAAGAAAGGAAAAGCAATACTTACTAAATGTTTTTCTTTTGTTTTTGTTTAATTGCGTTTTCTTTGTCTCATAGCAAGATTTTAGAGTTTTCTATTTTCAATTGTGTTAATTAATATTTCGAATATAATAAATACGCTATTTAAAATTTTAACTTGTAGCAACGTGAATGGAATGTCTAAGTATCTAAATGTATAATTTTCAATTCTAAATTTTGTATAAGTCATTATTACATCATGAGATTCTAATTGGCAGGGTAATTAGAACCACTAGAATACTAGATATAGAGAATTCATTTATACAAATGAAATCTAAGAGATTAAAAATACTACAATTGTAATACTTAATAGATCTAAAAGTGTTATTAATTTTTTTTATTTCTTTTTTCATTGTTATAACTCATAACAATTTATAAGATATGCAAAAGACAGAATAAAATGATAATTTAATGAAGTTATTACCTGAGGTTCACCAATCCATTTGAATGGTAGGGAAGAGAGACCAACTTCTTGTTCATGTGAGCTGGTGTGCCACAAATCACTCAGAAGAAGGTTGAACTCACCATCATAGTGAAACGGTTCGTTTTGTCCCTTTGGCAAATCTACTATCAATGACCCATACAACCCTGCTGATCTTTGCATACCATAGTGTCCATGATAAAAATATGTTCCAGGCTGCACCATATAAATTAACACCCATAAAATTAATATATTATATAAAATATCACCAAATTTATTTTAAATGATGATACAATTTTCAACCAAAAATTTCACAGTAACAGATAGGACTTTTCTTTATATATTGTTCTTTTATTCATTGACTCCAACCTAAACTTTGAAATTTATAGTCTGAGATGAGATGTAATTTCTTTTAATTGATTTAAAAAGAAAAGAAAAAGTTATAATTTTTAAAAACATTTTTTTTCTCCTCTTTTCTCTTCCTTACTTTCATTTTCCTCCACCAACCATAGCTTTGGAGTCAAAATTATGTATATCTACTAAAGCCAACGCAACTTGCTTTGTTGTAAAACTTTCAAAAAGTTTATCAGAATAGTCTACGGGACAAAGTTTGCATCATAGAATTCATTCTCTGACAACTTTGTTCCTGAATTTGTATTCATTGGTTGTCCCCTCTGTTACTCTATATAAGTAGATAAATGGATAATAGAAGCATGTGTTTTTCTTATTTACCAATAATGAGAGAAATGTAATTACCCTGTCAACTATAAACCTGTAGTGAAAAGTTTCTCCTGGATTTATGGCACACTGTGAGATAGCAGCAGTTCCATCAGCCCAAGGAGTTCCAACCTGCACAACCAAACAACAACAATAA
>Ga0209489_104843_pt1 | contig 24268 bp, 16 predicted proteins | sample SiratrowhiteBW_FD_187527 | JGI IMG/M metagenome (GOLD analysis project Ga0209489, IMG submission 187527) | Root nodule microbial communities of legume samples collected from California, USA - Siratro white BW (SPAdes) (version 2) | ecosystem: Host-associated > Plants > Roots > Nodule | place...
AACATTTCTCAGTATCTTTTTTTATTATTATTTTGAGGTTTGATGACCTCGAACTTCTTGAATCGTTAAAATTAATTCTCTCTCTTTCTCTCTCTCTCAATATATATATATATATATATATATATATATATATATATATATATATATATATATATATATATATATATATATATATATATATATATATATATATATATACATATATATATATATATACATACATATATATATATACATACATACATATATATATATATACATACATATATATATATATATATATCAGAGTAAAGACAACGTACAAGCAAAATAAAATGAGCAATTATTTAATTCCCAAAATATTATAGACATTTCTTGAATTAAACATATGTTTTTTTTTAAAGATAATCACATTTAAATTTTCACAATTAATGTAATAAAAAGTAATCTTTAGAGAATAAATTAAATCTATCCTATTTACCGAAATTATATAAATAATAATAATCATAATAATAATCCAACAATTTTCACTCTTCCTGAATCATTATAGATCTTAAGATTAGTTCTAAATCTTCCAAGGCAAAGACAACACACAGGCTAAATTTATTAAAAGAAAAAAATAAAAAAAATATTTTAGACCCAAAAAATAAAGTGGCATCAATATTAATTTTCTGGAAAAAATCACATCAATGCAATACGGATTATACAATGTATATTGTCTCTAAACGAGGTTATGACAATTATTTAAAGCCGTCTTCGAATTCCCATGAATTTTATATCTCTGGAATAAATAAATGTTTATGGTAAAAGTGCAAAGAGTTATTCCTTATAGGTACACTTTAATTAAAATAATAATAAATCTATTTTATATTTCACTTTAATTGATCCACTAAGTGTTGCTTTAGGCTTTTGAATATTAAAATCCAACTCCTAGTCTTAAGTTTAGTAGTATAATTTCCTTAGAATTAAAATTTTATTTCAATAATTTACACAATCAATATTATATTAAAACCTATTATGAGTTACGGAAATAAAATCTCATTTTTAATTAGAATTAGTATTAAAAGCATATAAAAAATCACGTCTAAATTTTCATCAGAAATTTGATTTCTCTCAAGTCGATTAATTATTGTCATAACCTCGTTGGGTAAAAAGCTATATGGTATTATATAAATATGTTTGGATACACTTACAAAAATTTAAAAGAATAAAACTTTTTTTTTTAAATTAAAGCTAATCTAGTATAAGTTAAAAAGACAAGTTAGGGTTTATCGATCTGTATGTAAGGGAAGAATCATCAATGAACTATTTGACATTTTCTTTTCAATGCTTTTATCATTAACTCTAGATAAAATCTTTATCAATTCATAAAGCATTAAAAAAACTGCATTAATGCTAGCATTTTGTTTAGAGAATAAGATGTACTCATATTTTATTCCACCTTTTGACTAATTCTTAGTCTTCATTTTCCTAATCCCATTATAAAACTTGGAATAATAGTACATGATCCAATAATTAAATGAACATCGTGATGAGCACCAACCAGAGTGAACTTGTTGAGATAATTAAGTAGCATTTATGAGTAGGAATTGTAACTGGTGTGAGGCTATAAATAGCATCTCTCCTATGCCCTATTCCATATCACAAACTTAGCATATATCTTAGTATTTGTGTTAATCTTTGTGTGTTTATTATCGATCATGGGTGTTTTTGAGCACAATGATGAGAACACCTCTACACTGCCTCCAGCAATATTGTACAAAGCTCTGACAAAAGATTCAGACAGCATCATCCCAAAGGTTATTCCTGTCATCCAGAGCATTCAAATTCTTGAAGGAAATGGCGGACCTGGAACCATCAAGAAGCTAACAGCTATTGAAGGTCACTGTATATATATACATTAATAATGTTAATTTGTTTTTTTCTCATATTTACTTTTAGCTTAATGTGTTTGCGATAAACTGAGAAGGGTTTGTTTTGATTAGAGGTAAAATCCACTTCTAATATTTTTATTTAACATAATTTTAATATTATTATTGATTTATGATGGTTGCAGGTAGCGAAACGAGTTTTGTGCTGCAGAAAATCGATGCAGTGGACGAAGCCAACCTGGGATTCGACTACAGCATAGTGGGAGGACCAGGGTTGCATGAAAGTTTGGAGAAAATCACAATTCAGACAAAGGTGGTGGCTGGTCCTGATGGTGGCTCCATCTCCAAGGTCAATGTCAAATACCACACCAAAGGCGATGCACCTCTCCTAGATGCAGTGCTTGAAGAATCAAAGGCCAGAGGAACTGGTTTTTTCAAGGCTGTTGAAGGTTACGTTTTTGCAAACCCTGCAGAATATTAGATCCATATATGCTTCTTCAAATTTCTCTCATGTGGCTTGTTGGATTTGGTTTGTGCTTTGGTTTAATTTCCTTGTGAGTTGGTTTTATGTAACATTTTTAAGTGTTACAATGATGTCGGTGAATTTGGTTTAGTACTCTACTATGATCCAAAATCTACGTGTCTTGTTGGTGTTCATCTCCATTTCCATCTGTATTCTGCAGTATATATTATAATGCAAAGGAATCTTATACTATTGATTTTTCTATTCATGCTTTCAATTACCTGTTCCCAAACTGTACAAGACACCTATTCAATGAAGCATCCTGTTATATATAGAAACTATACACCATGACTCTTAATTTAAGTTTATTGCTTGATTACATAATCAAAGTAGCTAATATGTAGTTATGAAAAATAATTGAAGTATACAGATAGCAATTGTAGATCAAAGTTTCCAGATGTCTCGGTTTGACGTTTGTATTAAAAGAAGTTTAATTAATAGACCTGATTTGAACACGTAACAAAAGGATATGATTATCTTAATTAATGATACAAGAAAGAGTTTGCTTAGATTATATTATGGTATAAATAAGGTGTACTCGTGTACATAAACTTATATATAAACTAATCAATCGTTTAATTTGACTTTTCCTTAATCAATTATTATGTTGGCAGAAGCATTCAAACTAATTATTGAATAATAGCAATTATTCCCACTTTCCAGCAATATAAAATGCCATGTGTTGCTCACAATTAGAAAGCCTCATTCAAATACATATATGTTCTTGTACTTGCACTAATCCTGTGTGTAAAAAATCATGGGAATTGTGACTACTGAACGTGAGCAACTTTGTGCTGTGGCTCCTGCAAGATTATTCAAAGCCATGGCCTTTGACTTTAGCAATGTTTTTCCAAAAGCTCTACCAAACTTAGTTAAGAGTGCTGAAATCATTGGAGACGGAGGGCCTGGATCCATCAAGAAGATCATTCTTGCTAATGGTAAGCCATGCAAGAATTTAGTTGGCATGTATATATACTTGCAACATGCATCTTTCTCATGTATTTTGCACTGTGATATGTGATAATTCATTGATGAGTTTATGAAATGGAATAGGATATGTGAATCAGAAGGTAGATGTGGTGGATGAAGAAAACTACGTGTACCACTATACAGTAGATGAAGGGAGTGTAATATCAGAGACATTGGAGAAGGTGTGCTATGAGTACAAGTTGGTGGAAAAAGCTGAGGGAGGATGCATGATCAAGTGCACAGTAAAATACCACACCAGAGGCGATGCAGAACTCACAGATGAGTTTTTGAAGGTTAACAAGGAAATTTCTGCTGCCTTCACCAAGGCTGTTGAGGATTATCTTCTGGCTAATCCTGATTACAACTAAAACAGACCAACCCTTTGGTTCTTATGCATATGTTGCTTCAATTAATACTTGATTTCACTGGGAACAACACATAGCATTGTACAACTATAATGAATAATAGACAAACTATTTGTTGTCTAAAAGCTTTGGCATACACTAGCTAGCTGGGAAAAAAAAGAAGAAGAAGCTACTAAATATAGAATATAGTAGAAATTCTATGATAAGAAGGTGATAGGGTATGATATTCAATGTTACAGGAAGATAATAAGTTGACAGAAAAGGTTAAAATATACTTTCTTCAAATCCCTTTAAGCTTCTAAATGTACAAGTACATGTAATTAGATATCTCATCTATCTGTTTAAAAGGTTAGTAATATGTGTAATAATATATTTTGTTATTATTCCGAGATACCTAATAATTCTAATCGATATTATCGACAATTTAAATATATATTTTTCTTGTAATCTTTTAAAATGTTTTTTCTTTTAAATACAAAACTGTGACACACTTCCATCTCATATATGATAATTAATTCTAAGAATGTTATATAAACAAACTTCATATTACGAGTGAGTATGAATAAAATTAAAATATATTAAAAATGATAATATATTTTAAACTTTTTATCAAAAATATATTTACACCACTTTAGTTTCAGGACAATTTTTATTATCTCACTAATCCATTTCACTAACAAGATGACATTACGTTATAAAGTTTAGGACATTATCATAAATCTCTAAGCTATAGAGTGTAGTGTTTTTAAAGTTCAATTCTTAAAATTAAGCTAATAATAAATTTTGTAACGATTATAATTTTAAATATTCGTTATTATAAATCTATAATAGACGTGTAGTGATTTTAGAGTTCAATTCAGAAAATCATATTTTGTCAATTTGCATGTTAAAAAAAACTCAAATTTTAAAGATGAAGCTTGACTTATATTATGTTTAACCTTTTACGTCTTTCTTAAACTCTTTATTCCTTTCTTGATTCTTGAAGTTCATTTTATCCATTCCCTGTCTTTATCTTCTATTCTTTATTCCTTTCTTAATTCTTGAAATCGATTTTGTCCACTCCCCAACATTCCATTTCTTCCTTGTAATTTCTGATTCGTGAGATGACTTGTCTAATAAAGGACGAGGGTTGATCTTTTTTATTGCTTTCTATACATTTCTTATACAATTATTATCCTATATATACTTATTCATCTTTATCTCCGATTTAATATATCTAATTTAGAAAAAACTTAAATATTGTTCTTATTTATATTAAGTCAATTCTAATATATTTTATCGATATGACTTCATATTCAAACAATATCGACAAGGACCCATTTATTTATCATAAAAACAATTCAAAGTGAGCTAGAAAATGAATGTGGTAGTAAACCAGTAGATAAAGTTTGTTTTGTTTTAGTACAAACTAGATAGAACTTAATTTGCTTATACTTTAAATAATTTATGCCTACATCAGTGAATATATAAATTAATCCATAGTAATCAAGCTATTCCATAGACTAATTCACCAATATCCTCTATAAATTTTTATATTCTCTGCTAAAGTCTTCCAGAAGGACCTGGTTCCTTCTAAAGTTTAGATTTGACTCTTTAATTAATTTATCATATCTGCAAGTTAGTTAAACAGATTAATTTCAGTAATTAAAGAGAATCAAGCTAATTTGAATATTAATTTAATTTATTTGCGTATTAGGGGAACTTCCCACTTATATAAAATGCCATATCCACAATCAAACAAACTCACACTCTCTGAGCAAACCAAATTCTTCTTCTTCCTAATATAATTTCTTGCTCTAATTCTTTGTCAAAAAATCATGGGAATTGTCACTACTGAAAGCGATCTAGTTTCTGCAGTGGCACCTGCAAGACTATACAAAGCCATTGTCCTTGATTCTAGCAATTTTTTTCCCAAAGCTTTGCCAAACTTCGTTAAAAGTGTTGAAATCATTGAAGGAGATGGAGGGCCAGGAACCATTAAGAAGTTCAGTCTTCCTGAAGGTTAATTAATTCAGTTTATCTTTGAAATAAACTTTATATTAAGTTCCTAATGTTCTTGTCATTGCATTTCACTAACAATATGATTAAACATTGTGAATTTTTATGTCCTTATTTGATGGTGCATGTGTTTAGAATATATAATATGATGAACAATGTTGTGGTATAACTAATCCAGTTCTTACGGATAAAATATGATTAGGGTATGTGAAGCAAAAGGTGGATGTGGTGGATGCAGATAACTATGTGTATCACTACACAATAGTTGAAGGCAATCTTCTGACAGAACCATTGGAGAAGGTGTCTAATGAGTATAAATTGGTGGAAAATCCTGATGGAGGATGCATTGTGAAGGCCACACGCAAATACTACACAAAAGGAGATGCTGAACTCACAGAAGAGTTTCTCAACTCTACTAAGGACATGTCTGTACTGTTTGCCAAGGCTGTTGATGATTATCTTTTGGCTAATCCTGATTACAACTAAAACTCACCAACCCCTTTTGTTTTTGGTGTTTGGATTGTGCTGCTTCTGTGTTCTTCAGCCACTGTGTTGTTTCCATCACTTTATTTGAATTGAAAAGTGTGAGATTATGTAAGAGTTGTTTGTGTGTACTATTATATATGATATATGATGATGTTGTAAAACTATAAGGAATCTATAAACTATAATGAATAATATAACTTTTGGTGATATATGAGGAGGGATTATTGTTGTCTTAAAGCTTTATTTTGTCTTTAATTTCTTATGTATATCATATTGAGAAGCTTTACTTCTTTTATAAATACATATTTTAATTTAATAATATCTTAATTAATCTTTAATTTTATCTTAGTTATAAATAGATGCTACGAACTTAGAGGATAAATTTAATATCTTCAATTAGATAAATTTAGAGAATTGTCATCTTTACAATTTTTAATTATTTTATTACGATCAATAATTAAAATTTAATTTATAAGTATTAAATATTTGAATAATAATATTATTATATATTTACAAACTTTAAAATGCAAGTTATAAAATTTCAAATAATATATAATTTAATTTAATTTTAATATTTTATATACATTATACAAGTTTTTAAAAATAAACCGCTGAATCGGACTCAATAAAGTCTATCACATTAATTACCACTAAAATTCAAGGATTACTTGTAAAAGAGGTTTAAGAGAATTATTATTTTTTAATTCATAATGTATTAGGGGGTTCATTCAGAAAAAGATACAGAGAGACTGTTCTTTTTTAGAAAAGTCACCTCACAGTAATTAAAGAAAATAAAAAATAAAAGGAAATGCAGAATTCAAGAATCAAGAAAGTAATGTATATAGAGCCTCTTTCCTGTTTTTAGAAAAGCAACCACACAGTAATCAAAGAAATTATAAGGGAAAGGTAGGTAGTGGAGAAAATAAAGTTCAAGCACTAAGAAAGGAATAAACAATATAACATCAAAAAGAATTTTTATCCTTTCTTTTAACTTCTCTAATGATAGTATCTTAGCTTGCTTTCAATTGGTGTTTTTTCATTAGGTTTACTCCATTCTTCATTCTTCCCTATATTCTAAACTATTAGGTGTACTCAAATATACAAAATAAAATTACAATTTTAAAGTATAAATCTAAATAAAATCATACTAAAAAATATTAGTATAAATGTAATTAATTCCTTTAAAAGACAAACTCAGATAACTTCTCTCCCATGTTAGATTTTACTCACATGTGTGACTTTTTTAATCCCAATGATGAGTAGGGTTAAAAAATATACTTTTAATAGATCTGTATGCTAATCCATGTCCTTTTGCCACTCAGGTTAGAATGGACTCATTGGGCCTTAACAGAAAAGTTTATCCAAAACAATATTCATTTAAATACCTTGCTCAACTATAAAATTTACAAATATAAAACAAAAGCTATTTAAAATTATAAAAAAAAAACAGAAACCAAACACAATAAATAGTTAAAATAAGATCAAACCTGACTTTTGTTATATACACAATCAGCTTCAAATCTTAACATCAGCAAATTTTGCTAAAGACAGGATTTGGATATAGATTGTTGAAGAGTTTAAGGCCTAAAGTTAGTAATAAATTGGAACCATGTTCTTATCTCAATTTCTCTACTATTCTTTTATCAGCATAATTACATCTCAATTGAGACACCAAAGAGCTAGCAACTCTTAGGCAGCACCCACTGAAGTATTATCCTGCACAATCTGCAAGAGAAACCATGTTTCAGATAGGCACAAGTAAAATAATAGGATTATTCAAAACTAAAAATAATACACGATATTTACATCGATCAAAAGCAACGGTTACATCATAATCAGCAAGTTTTACATTACTTGAACCACACACTAAACTACATTTGAGTTATCACTTGTTCTCTGTTTGCCTAGGATCCTATGCAATGCTACAAGAAAGGCCATAGATTTTCTGCAGTACCCTCACCAGGTGTTGTTCCATAGTGTTAAAAAGACAACATCAGAATTGCCCTTGAAACTTTCACTAAAGTTTTAGGCCAATAACAAGCAAAATGAAAAAGAAAGCAGAACATCTGTACTTATAACATTTGTTTAGAGACATCATGGTAGTAGCATTGACTTACATAAGTTTACAAGGTGAATATGCATATACACATGTATAATTTTAGCATTGTGAAACTAAATTCACAATACCATACCTTATGGAATTTTGCCACCAGCAAGATGTACAATACTAATTATGACAAAAGTGAATTCAGATAGATGCACAGTTTTCTCATCCACCACATATTTTTCATATACATTAGGAGGAAGTTGACTTGTGAGAATATATGATTTTGAATCTGCACAACCTGAAAGAACAAACATAATAAGACCATTAGAAGAAAATGGAGATGGCAACAACTAAAATATTGTTGGAAAACTCCTGGGAACACAACCAGCTTTGAACAAGTATAAATCAATTCAGTCTAAATTTACTCATTTCCTCAAAATGTATCTATACTTTTTAAAGATAGAAGAAAATAATGCCAAGTGAAACCAAAGCATTCTCAAGTCTGAGTAGTCTTCATCGATTACTAGGTAAAAGTATACTCAAGACATAACACAAATCTACTCTCTCAACCAAACAGAGAGTAAAAAAATAATATTTGTATTCACTAAATTTCATATGGTTTAAGTTAAGCACTCACTTAAGCAGTTTTTAACAGTTAACTTTTGTACAAAGTTCCTGAATTTATGTAACAATGCAACACCTACATATTTGAGATAAGTAACTTATTTAAGCATCCATACATTACAATTCTCTTCTAGCATACTCATAAGGTAAGTTTAACCTTACAAGAGAAACTGTATTCAATTTCTTACATGAGTAGTGATGGAAAAGCTATATCTAACAGAAGATAAATAGGTTAAAAAGACAAGAAAAAGAAAAATGCTCACTTTGTTGAGATAACCAAGTCTGGGCTAAAATCTTTCATTTGGTCAAACATGCACATCAACATATACAAGTGCACTAAAATCTTGAAACCCTTTCAAATTGGTTCGGTTCTTTGCACTTACATGGTTCGGTGGAAAAGTTTTTTAATATATGTGTTCAACATTCAAATTTGAGCCAACCAAGTTTAAAAATATTGATCACATCATTTGTACTTTGACTAACGAGGCATTTATCTATTAAACACATTTTCACTAAATATTATTGATATAAGTGAAATAACCAACTAACATCTTTATTTATTTTTGGTAAAAATGTGAAATTAGGGGAAAAAAGTAGTCTCTAAATGGACAAAAGTAGTCTTTTCACCATTTATTGATTATTTGAGTATATGAAAATTTAGTAGATGACTATGGTAAGGTTTTCTTTCTTTGATTTTATTTAAATTTTCCATAACTTTGATTAATAATGTATGATTGAGTTGTTTCCAGAAAAAAAAAATTTAGGTTTAAGTCCATAGATTATTTGTCTGATCTATTGTATGTGTAGTATGGGATTTTAATTTCAGTTTTCTTTTGTAAACATTATAAAGTCTGATTTGCATCATCCCTAAATTAAACAAGTTTAATTTTTGGAAATTATGATTATCATTATTTAACCTAAATAGATTATATAAAAATTTAATCTTTTTTTAAAATATTTTATTCATTTATTATTTATCGTATGTTGTAGTGTAAATGAAGTTGATTAATATTCAGTGTTTAAAATTAGAAGAACCAACTAATTGAGATAAAACATAATTAATGAAAAAATTCTGTTATTTTATATATTTTAATATGTTGGTTGGATTTAAACTTATTTATTTTTAACAATTGAAATGTTGCCTTTCTTGGTTTAGCGTAACTATAGGAAGTGAGAATAAGCATGCTCAATTTTGCGATCTGAAACGAACGAGAAAGCGAAAGATGAGAAGGGAAGACACGTGCGAGCGTGTGGAGAACGCGCTGCGAGAGTGCCACCGTCGAATTCCGGCAGGTCCGAGTCGCGACTCAGCGTGTCGCCACCTTAGCCAGGCGCTGGCCATGTGCCTTGTTTCGTCGGTGTGTCCCGAACAATCGGAGGCGGTGCGCACCCTTTGCTCCACCGCCGGCACCGCTCTGAAGCGCCAGCAGTGCCAACAGGCTCAGTTTTCTCTCTCCCTCTGCCTCTCTTCTCACCAACAATAGCTTATTCCCTAGCCTAATTTTTGCTATTCAGTTCTACGCAAATTTTTAAAAATTTGTGGCAACGGTTATTTTTTATGTAATTCAGTTTTCAATACACTTTTTATTTGTATTTAAACAATTTTCATTATCTATTTGAATGTTGGTTGAACTTAAATTTATTTATTTTTTATAATTGAAATGTCTAATAATTATGTTTTAATTGAGATTTTTTTTATTTGTAAGTCACTTCATATAGTTCAAAGAGTTTCACAAAACTTTAGTTTGAAAGAAACGCAACTCATATAAGACGTTTACATTATATTTGTTTCCACTTATTTACAGAGAACAAAAATGGAATTGTGGGAGATAACCTTGTTTGTATCCGAAGACACGCGAAGAAAAGTTAGGAAGGATTCGTGGGAGAGGTGTTGTGATTCCCCTATTTTAAAAAAATCATCATGGTGAAAGAACTGAAATATCCTTGATTTTTTACAATTTTGAGGGACTAAAACAGTTTTTCTATATTTCCCAAACCGGAATTACTACAAATTTCAGGATTTAAAAAATAATTAAAATATTTGTTATTCAACTACCAGCATTTATTGAAATCGTCTTAGTTAGGATAGCATTAGACAATTAGTAGTGTAAACAACACAATCACATGCACTTGAGATTGAATGGATTTGAACATCAAAGAACACCAAGAAAGCTGAGTATTTATCGTCACCCTACACAAATGATAAAAAATGTTCCATTCCTTATTCCTCGTAGAATACAAGGGAGTTCAAATCTCGATAAGTACTCAGACCTCATGTTTTCTCATTTGAATTTACATGTCTTCATATATTGCAAAAGTTTGTTCTGTGTCATACTTCATCATAGTTTATATGTCAATTACTACAATCAACCACTTCCATCAAGTTGTCCAAGAGAAAGAAGGTGTGCCATGTATTGCTGTAAGAAGGCAAACGCGTCATATTTTCGGTTAATTCCATAAACACTGCAGAGATCCAAAAGAAATGGAACAATGTAACAAAATTAACAAACAGAGAAGCATGGTTGAAATTTTAAGCCGTTAGATTTATAGCTTTCAGCAAGAGCAATTAGGAAAAATATTTGTATCAGTTCTTCCATATCTGTTATTGCGAGATTATACAAAAGAACATAGAGAAAAACTCCTCCGGCCAAATGAAGGTCTTTCTATTCTGACTGAGAAAGTCATAATCCTGGGCATTAATACTACTATCTAAAACTAGTTTCAGGTGATATGAGAAATACAAAGAAAACGTGTCTATCATCCTCCGTTTCTGGAAACTATATTTGTCCCTAACCAAGGTTTTAATTCAGTCACAGTTCTATTGCAATTCTTGATATTGCGGGAAATAAAAAAATGCAATTTGAAACTGTGGTCACAAATACTCCAAAAACCCTTATGCTGCAGTCAAAAACGTCATCAAAACCTTTTTAAAAGCCTTGCCCCTAACCTATAACAGCTAAAAACTTCAGAATCTTCCTTCGACACTAAAAGAAAAGTTTGGAAATACATCAAACACAGCAGACAGAACTTCTAATACTCCACACGCAGAAATTATCATATCAGAAGCCATTTTTATGCAATTTTTCAAACATTTTCCTATTACAGACCCTCCCTGTCATTCCAGAAAAGACCACTACATGTCACTCACAATCCACAAATCATTCCACTGTCCACCACTCACAAAGGGGGAAGAATAATCCTATCCAATAGTTTCTCCCAACATTTCGTTAAAAAAACAAATCCCCAATGCACTAAGAATCTTCTTATTTGTCATGCAAAAGTTAAAACAATTCATAACAAGCCCTTTGGCATCATACCGCATGATAAGCATATGGAGACTTCCCTTGACGGTCGAAGTGTTTGGCCATGATGCAGAACTCAAACGGACCCCACTCCTCAGCTTCGAAGCAGTTTCCAAGTGCAGCTTTGTACAACTGAAACAAATTTCAAACACCAAAATCACACTTTAGGTCAAAAGAAAATGCCCTAATTTTCAAATTGATTACATTAGCCAAAGAAAAAACCTTGGTAGTGTCCGTTAAAAGCTCGGTACCGGCGGGATACGCCGCGTAAAATTGATCGGCTCTAGAGTAACCAGCTCTTGTCGTATTGCTGACGTAAGCGTAGCTTATGAGCGTAGCGAAGCAGTAGAACCCCGTGTACGACACCAATCTTCGGAACTTCTGAATCTTCGCTATCTCTCTCAACTCTTCGTAGATCGTCATTGCGATCACTAGTTAGTCATTTTCTGAAACAACTAAGGCAAATAATCAAACACATGCTGGGCGCAAGCTTCGGTATTATATTGGGCCTGACCTTGAAGCCCAGTTACTGGTCTCGGGCCCAGTTCCCATAAAACGTGCAGATATATTGAGAAAGATAATTTATAATTTTATTATCCATTCTCGCGTTGTTCCCCAAACCGGAAAATGACCCTCCGTCTCGTGTCAGCACCGGCGTCGTTCTCTCTCTTCACCTGCCGCGCCACCGCCCTCTCTCCGCCGAAACACGGCGTCTCCGACTTCACATTTGACACGTGTAAACTGGTTAGTTTTCTTCGCAATCCACAGAGTCCTTTTGGCTTCACTCTTCTTTTAAATTTAGTTTTGTTTTCAATTTTAGCTCAAAAGAATATATCAATTTTCTTTAGTTGTTACACATTAAATATTTTTTACTTTAATTCCTCTAATTTTTGTTTGATCGACCTCATAACTTTACATTAAACATAAATAGTAATTAATACGTATATTTAACTATATTATTTCATTTGATATAATTAGATTCAGCGACGTCGTTTCATTGTCTTTCTTGGTTTAGAGTAACTACCATAGGAAGTGAGCATAAGCATGCTCAATTGTGCGATCTGGAACGAACGAGAACGAGAAAGAGAAAGATGAGAAGGGAAGACACGTGCGAGCGTGTGGAGAGCGCGCTGCGAGAGTGCCACCGTCGAATTCCGGCAGGTCCGAGTCGCGACTCAGCGTGTCGCCACCTTAGCCAGGCGCTGGCCATGTGCCTTGTTTCATCGGTGTGTCCCGAACAATCGGAGGCGGTGCGCACCCTTTGCTCCACCGCCGGCACCGCTCTGAAGCGCCGGCAATGCCAACAGGCTCAGTTTTCTCTCTCCCTCTGTCTCTCTTCTCACCAATAATAGCTTATTCCCTAACCTAATTTTTGCAATTCAGTTCTGTGTAAATTTTTAGGAATTTATGGCAACGGTTATAATTCATGTTGATTTAAATTTGATCTGTATCCAACTGTGAATTTATTGTGGAAGAAGAAAAATTGTTTGTGAGTGTTATAACTCTTTTAACAGAGTTAGGGTTCCGTTTTGGTTTTGAAATCTGTCGTTTAAAAAACAAAACTTTCTGTAAATAGGGTTATATATAACTCCTTCTCTTTTCCTAAAGAGGATAATGAGAAATTTAGAAACAGTTTTGTGTCGTGTACCTGCGTTTGAGAGTGATAACCGGAGTGAGTGGGTCCGTTGGACGGTGTCGAGTGTAGACAGACGATGAGCAAGAGGAAAGAGCAGAGGCCACAGCGGCCGTGAGAGTGAGAGAGAAAGTGTCTAGGGTTTATATGCATGTTTGAATTTATATGATTCAAATAAAACTGGGGAAATAATATAGAACATATGCAGTAAGTTGAATAACTGAAAGCAGACACATAATTGATCTTATTCAGATAAAATTGGGGGAAGTAATACTATCTTTACAATTTTTTTTGTTATCCTTCAACTCAAATTATTAATTAAGCATATAACTTAATTAATTAAATTAATATATATTTTGAATTTTATTATTGATTTATTTATATAATAATTATTTTCATTGTCAATTCTATCATAATTTATTGTCTCTGATCCTATAATAAAATTTTACAGTAAATTTACTTATTTTCAATATAGCGTGTTATGAATATATTTTTATTGTCATTTTCACGTATTTCTAACGTACTTTATTATGAAAAATTGTTATTAATATTTAATTATTAACTCATTGTGTATTCAAACTAATATTTTTATTTTACCATCAGACATATTATTTTAGTTTGTGCAATGGACTTGACGATGTTTAATTTTTATAATATATAATAAGTAAATGGTTTTTATATATAAATTAAAATTTATGTTATAATATTTTAAGTAAATACATTATAGTTTTATTTATGGTAAATAGTTGTATAATGACAGTTATTTTTAACTATTGATGGATTTTTAAATAAATATTAAACTTAATCTAAAAAGAAAGATAAAATGATATATTAACAAATTTAAGAGGTTAACTATCTTAATAGCTCCTAAAAGTACTCTGATTTAATATTGTTACTGAGGGATTTTCATTAAAATAAATTAACTAACTGATTATAATTATTAATTTTCTCCCCTTGGATTGACATTACATCTTTGTGTTCTTCAGCAGTAATTTTTCCTTTACAGAGGGAATGATGCTGAATTAAAAATAGAGACCACAACTACCTATATCGACCATTAAATAAGCCAAGCTTCGATCAACTTCTATTTTTCTACATAGAATTTATTTTTTCCAGTAAATAGTCAAACAACTTATTAAAAGTTTAAAGCAATCTGTTACAAGTTGGGGAAACGGAAACTCATCAATGACTTCGATATTGTTACGTTAAACAGGCAGGCACACTAGGAGCCATTGGTATCCAATGTCTTAAAAAAACAACCATAATAAGTCATTATAATACTGTAGAAAGAACTATAGCATTACTGTGTTACTGTAATTTATGGTGTTACTATAATTTGCTCTTGTTTTAAGAGGCTAGGTCCATTTCTACACCACTTGCATTTTTTAAGATATTTGTATTTTCTTTGAGATCCTGTGGCTACACAAAGTGGGTGCATAAATTGCAGCCAATAAATTCTCAACTAAATTAGAGACTCAAACAGAAATCCAACCCCCTCATTTATGTTTGACATGCTTAAAATAGAGGCGAGTCGGTGGGCATATCTTCACGTCATGCTGAGGAATTATTGGAATCTAATACAGCTTGAACTGGACTTAGTCTCTAAAAATGTTAAGGTGTTAGTACTTACAAAGAAAAATTAATTCCACTATGGTTGCAAAAACCATACTAGTGTATTTTATTAATCAGCCTACTCCATGCATGTAATTTCATAATATCAATCACTGCATAGATTTAGGAGCATTAGGGTCATAGGTTGCATTTTCCGATTAAGATGTTTACTTTGGGAAGGAAACGAAGACTTCCATTGGAATTAATAAGTCATGCATAGGGACGGTCCACTTTACAATTGTGGGACAGACACCTACGTAGTTTGTTGAAATATTGTCAAATGTGGCATTAATTGCTTTCTTATCCTCTTCCATCTATAAATACACACATTTCTGATATCTCACATCACTGCATTTTCTAGTGCTCCATAGACTTTAAGTTTCTATCCATATCTTGTAGTTCATTTCAAACTTCTAAGCAGCATGGGGGCACTCACTTTCACAGACGAGTTTACCAGCACTGTCCAGCCAGGAAGGTTGTTCAAGGCTTTGATCCTTGATGCTCCAAACCTCATCCCCAAGCTGATGCCTGAAGCCATTAAGAATGTTCAATTGATTGAAGGGAACGGAGGCCCTGGAAGCATTCAGGAGATAACCATTGCTGAAGGCCAGTTGTACCATTTCACTTTATATCATTTTTTGTTGTTATTTGTGACTAACTATGTGTCATGTGAAGATTAGAGAAGATAGTAGACACATGGTAATATGATGATTTATCAAACCATGTGATCTAAAGTTAAAGAACTCACTAAGAATTGGTTTTCTAAATATATTCTAATATAATCCGATATATCTTTTGGTGGGTTTGGAACAGAAATGACTAACAAAGAGATCGTGATTGGTAATGCCTTCAATGCAGGTGACAAGATCAAACACTTGAAGCACAGAATTGCTGCAATAGACCAGGAGAAATTGACTTACAGCTACGCAGTGATTGAGGGGGATGCACTGGAAAAGGTGGATTCGATTTCACATGAGATTAAGTTCGAGGCCACAGAAGAGGGAGGTTGCAAGACCAAGAATGTGAGCACTTATCATCCCAAAGCAGGAGTTGATGTGAAAGAGGAGGATTTCAAGGCTGCAAAGGAAGAAGGTTTGGCTCTCCTCAAGGTAGTGGATGCCTATCTTGTGGCAAACCCAGAGGCCTATGCTTGAAGCCTTGAACTGATCTTATATATAGGGCACCTTTACATTAGATTATAAGATGTTGTGCTCTGTATCAGCCTATAATCTACTTGCCAAACATGATATGGCTTATAATAAAATTTGATTTACTTTTATGCTGCTTGATAGCCAAATAAGATAATACATTTATACTACCCACACAATTACTAGTTAAATGGTGGGATGATCAAACACAATGGTTAAAGGGGATGCTTCTTTTTCAATTTTTCCCTTCAGAAATTGACTATGTTAATGGTGTCGGTCATAAAAGTGGTAAATCAGAGGTTATATATGTAAAATCATGGACAGAACATTAAACAATGCTGAATGCTTCACACGACAAGAAATTTATTGGGACATACGGATACCGGTTTTTAATTGGGCCCGTCAAATGATAGAGATGCAAAACTCACCACGAAATAATGGGATATTCCAGCCCATTTTGCACCATAATTTGGTTCTGTCGAGTCAGATTTTGACTTGGCAAATGAAAGCTACAAATTTTGGTTAAAACATGGTTTTTGTCCCTGCAAGAATCAACAGCAGTCATACTCATTCTTAAAACTAAAATGTATAACATTGAGATCTGATACAAAGATATGAAAATTTTCTTTCCCGGAGACTCTTCTAGTACCAAGAAGTTCTCTGAGAAAATGTACAGTATACAAACCAAAATGTCCTGTATCAGAAAGGACACCCTCTCATTTAGGAAAATCGAATACATTAACTAAGTGAAGATTCTATGTATTAAAACATTTATTACTTCATTTGACTTGAACGTTCTGTGTCTAATTTTCAAATACACAAAAGGATATATTTTACTTTAGAAAAAAGAAAAAATCTCGATTTGAAAAAGTAAGTATCAGCCAAAAAAATGGAAAACATCTCACTTGGTCCTTGCAAGAAAAAAATAATTCAAAATAAAAATTTAGGATGTGAAATTAGTTCTTAACTTCAATCATGTACTTTGTTTTCTAAAATCACACCTTTTGAATTTTGAATTGAAGTTATTAATAAATGATACTTTTAAGCTTTTTTTAAGTGTTTCTTACTTTCAGAAACCTGTGTGACAGTGTTATATATCAAGCATCAAGCAGGTTAACTTCATTGAAGGTATATGTAACTTTCTAGAACATACTTGTAGTAAAATTTATAACTACATTTTATGATTTGTTGTTATGCATGTGCATATAATATCAACTATTATTTTTCTTCAATCATTAGATTTGTTGTCGATAGTGAATTTGAAGTTATAGCTGTTAACATGACCTTCCAGCATTGAAGGATAAGTTAACATGACCTTCCATTGCTCACGAGATTAAGTTTGAAGCAGCACCTGATGCTGCAGCATAAGTAAGGTAACAAACAAGTGTTACGTTTATTTTTACTTTTTCATCAGATAAATAAAATTTTCTGCAGCAACATTTAAATTAATTTACTTTATTATTTTCTTATCAAATTTTGTAATTATCTGTTTAATTAAATATTCCCGTAGACAAATATCAACAGACATAATTATATCAAGTTTCAAATATTTTAAAGCAAGTAGAATGGCTACCTTGTTTGTTTGTGCATTACCTTTTTCTAATCAGACAAGCCTTCCTGATAAGAATCAAGATCCAAGAACTATTCTTTACAGTGCTAATTATCTACCAAACACCTTGTGTTGTGCCACAATCATTACACTCAGACAAACTCTCTTTCCTGCTAACGAAAGATTAACCAATCACCCATTTTTGTTTAACTAATTTTTTGTCACAAATTTTCTTTGCTTTCTCTCTAGCAGCTCTTCTTTGGCTAATAGCCTCAAGGAAAATTGATTGCTCAAAAATGGTGAATGACACCTTGTTATTCAAACAATTCATGAGGTTGGTAAAGCACTATTTTCACTTGTATGAATTCAAGTCCATAATGTTTGCAAAATGGTCTTATTCTGCCAATAGCCGCCCATGTGTATTGTATAGGCTTGATACAATTATTTGGAAATATGAAATACAAAACTTATTAATCAGCCACTCATTGATTTGAAAGTCTTCAAAAAAAAAAATCCCATTTTTAACTGCCAAATAAATGCCCATTTTCTCTAAGCTGCATTAATATAAACATATTCATTTCCATCAAAGTGATCATTCCTATTAAACCTACTCCCATAACCACAAGACCTGTAAAGTTCTCTCCTTTGGGATCCAAGTTCCAACTTTCACAAGCTAGAGTTTTCTGTGATTTTTGCAATCAACACAATATTCACCATGGCAGGCACAACTTTTACATATGATTATTCCTCGCCTGTTGCTGCATCACGCATGTTCAAGGCCTTGATCACTGACTCTAGAACTTTGCTTCCAAAGCTCTTACCACAGTTCATAAAAGAGGTCAACGTGATCCAAGGAGATGGGGAAGCTGGAAGCATCGAACAAGTTAACTTTGCTGAAGGTTAGCAAAAACACTTTGACAAACTAAAGTGAAATTAATGGATTACAGAGTTGTATTATGCTTATTTGTATGAACATATTTCTGTTTCTAGTGGCTGAAAATTTTCTTGTGCTTGTTTTGTGCAGCTAGCCCCTTCAAATATGTGAAGCACAGGATTGATGAGGTTGATAAGGACAAACTAGTGTGCAAATACACTATGATTGAAGGGGGTCCATTGGGGGACAAGCTTGAGTCTATAGCTTATGAGGTTAAATTTGAGGCCACAAGTGATGGTGGTTGCCTTTGTAAAATGACAAGCAAATACAATGTGATAGGGGATTCTGAAGTCAAAGAAGAAGAGATAAAGGAAGGAAGAGAAAGCTCTCTTGGAGTCTGCAAAGTGGTGGAAGCCTACCTGCTTGAGCATCCACAAGTCTATGCTTAAATTTCATTTGTTTATGTCTGCTATTCAATTTATTCAGTTTTTGAATGATATATAGTATGCAACCAATTATAGGTACAACAGAAGGTTGTTCCTAAATAAGTCCTTACTATTCAAGGGCATACTCTATGCTTTGGCAAAATATTTGTACTTTATGTAGTAGCAGAGTTGGAGATTCATTATCCTCTTTAATCTTTATGAATTGATAGAGCATTATGTTCTGATGGTAATAGTTCTGCTAAATCATTGTGCAACTAATAATGTTTGTGTTATGAACATCTTAGACATGCCAAAGGGCTAAAGTTTGTAATTCGGTACCAAGAATTAATGTTCAATGATACACAAGAAAACTCAAAATAACAAGGTAAGCCACAGGGATTTTAAGTGTCAGCTGGTTAAAGCTTGTGCACTTTACTACTTTAGGTAGAACCTTCAAATTTTTAACTGTTACATTCATGACTTGTCCTAGTTCATTACAAGAAAAATGAAATACTTTTCAACCATGGCTAGTGAATCACAAAAGCTGGCACACTCAAAAAAGGAAAAACTATTATGAACCTTCCTTAGTTTGCTGAGGTAATATATTTAAACTATAGTTATGTATGGTTTTATGATGATTCGTGTGCATCTATGTATCTTTAGTGGATATATGCTACCAAGGTCATCCCCTACTATTTTGGGTTCATAACTTTGTTTTGGATCCTTTGGTGTCATATAAATTTAAGAATAGCATAGTTTTCACTCAATTTTAGAATACAATTCGAGTTCATAACTTATTTTGAATGAGTCTTATTTTTCTATTTCCACTTGACTTCAAAATTTATTTTTTTAGCAATTAGGATATATAGTTGGACATACTTCTCTATAATAATAAGAAAAAAAAGAAAAAATAAATAAATTTTTCAACAGTATAAACTAATTTATAGAATTTTTATGATATAATTTTTAAAAAAAATTGTTTATAAATTAATTTTAATTTCTATAAACCTCAGTTTTTCAGATTTTTGTCTCTTTTCATGAAGAAAATTTTTAGAACAATGTCTTAAATAACATTATGTAGCAAACTTGTATAAAAACTTGTTTATGGTGTGTTTAAAATATATGCGAAAATTTAATTATTTTATTGGTCAATTATAAGTGCAATCCATTTTTTTTATTGTAGTTGTAGTAATTTTTTTAGATGATTTTGTTGAAAAAACGATTTTTAAATACCTAATTTCTTTATAATACAATTAAAATATCACCTTTACATGGTAATTACGAAAAAAGTATGAAGTGTTGGGAGAAAACCGAGAGAAAAAACTGTTGAAAGATTAGGGTTAATTTGGGATAAAGATTTTCTGGGAAAAAAATAATAAATTTCAATTTTTTGGGCAAATTTCAATCTTTATGTCAAACACTGATAATCTTTATAAACAATTTTTTATATAAAATAACTGAAAACGGGGAAAATAAGGTGCCACAAGCATGCTTTTACCCAAAATTGGATTCAATTACTTCCGCCCAACACAATCTCCTTCGTAAAGCTTGGTGCACAAAATCTACTCAATTATCATCTTTCAACCAAATGGTACAAACTCAAGCTTTTCTTCTTGCACCCCCAAAATTTCTTCGCACACCTTATAATATATGAAATGATCAAATACTGTTATGATAAAACCTCTTAATCAATTCAAATTATGAAATACATAATTCAGAATAATATAAAATTTTAAATTACATAAACTAAAATCATGATATTTCGGATTATTAATTTAAAATTATTCCCCAAATTATTATATGTATAAAGAAAGAGTGCAAGTGCATGATATATGTATTTTTTTTATGTAGTAGTGAGGTAACAGTGCTTTCCAAAGTATGATATACGTATTTTTTTTATGGTAGGTGGCAAAATCTAAAGTCACCCACTTCATTATTCCATGAGATGTCACTTTAGTTGATTATCACATTTGGAAATAATGCTGTCACTGTCATCACATTTCATTACAAATTGAACTGTCATAAGCACTGAACTGATCCAATTGAATGGAGACAGATTGATTTGTTGACCAACAAATTAAAGCATAAAAACGTTATTTATGAAGGGAGTTGAAAAATATGATTAAAGATAGCAGGCATGCATCAGTACTATTGCTAAGACTTGGATAACGATAACAAAAAGTTGAACTTTCTTTAATTGAAGTATCACCAAATCCACTACATGCTTTACATCCAAATCCACTAATGCAAAACTATCAAACTTTGAGTCCTCTTGTGGTGGCACTACCAAAATTTCCTTACACATGAATGAAGAAATGAAGCTGTACAAATAATGTGCTGGTAGGAACATGCAAGAATGCAAATCTAAGGGATGAAAAAATGAATAATCCTCACAACCGTCTTATTGGAAAGAATGTGGCCTGATCTCTGATGGCAAATGGCCATTCACTTTTTCATCAACATCAAGCAGCAGGGTACTTAAGAATAAGAATTTTGTATTGAGAAATGATTATCACTGCACTGCAATTTTTCCACTGATACTCAGAAGGTGGAAACAGGAGGAAGAAGAATCATATGATGGACTTCCAAGTTCAGGACATGGTTCTGGGAGCACTGAGTCTGCAAATCCAGACACATTTGAGCATTCCCAAGTAATTGGAGAAACAGAATTTGTAGACAAGGTTATGTTGGAAAGGCATATGTTTGTGAAAGGTGATTCTTCTATGCCAGCAAAGTTTCCAGCAATGGTTATATTTGTACCTGTGACATCCCTCAAGGTAATGTGATCCAAAAGTGGGAGTGCATTTGGATCAAACTTGTCATCAGGATGAGATCCACAATTACCAGTGGCAGCAATTGCTGTGTGCACATTCTCCATTTGTATGTCTGATATAACAATATCTTTCATATAACCACCTCTTCCTCTGGTGGTTCTAAACTCAATGCCACTGTTTGAATTTAAAAGATGAGCATGCTCCACTACAACATTTGAAATGCCACCAGACATATCACTGCCAAATGCAAGGGCAGAGCCAGAAAATGCATGAAGATGCACCCTTCTGATGTGTACATTCTCAGTGGGCCTGCCATAGGCAATGCCATACTCATCCCAGCCACTTTTAAGAGAAATTGCATCAAATCCCATGTCAACAATACAATCTTCTATACACACATATTCAGAAGAATCTGAAAACAAGTAGTGCACAAAGGTTACCAAAGTGAGCCTAACCAAAGTTCAGTAAGCTATGATATTTTAGAAGCAATGTCATTTTCACAACAAGGAAAAGAGGATGATAATCATAATATGTTTGTTACAAACCTGGCACAATACCAACAGTATAAGGAGATTCTGGAGGAGTAGAGATTGAAACATTTTGAATATGTACATGGCTGCATCAAATTACATACAACTAAATCAACATGACCTTTTATTTTCTTGAAACACAAGTATCATTTCATTTACTCTCTAGATGATGCACAGAACATATATACCTGCAATAAACTGGGTGTATGCTATAAGCTGGGGCATTCAAGAATGTAAGATTTGAAACCACCACATAATCAGATGCCACAATTTCAACCAGATGAGGCCGGCTGTGGTTCAAGGAATGGGAGCTATACCACTCCCACCAAACCATTCCCATGCCATCAATGGTTCCATTATTACCTAAGGAATCACACAAAGACATGAAAATTCAATCAAGAAACAAACAAATGAAAGCTTGCTGGAAAGAAACAGAATCTTGGGAGATGACAAAACCTGTTACGACCACATCATGTAACATGTATCCATTGATCAAGCTCTGATATCTTCCCCCAGGAACTTCAAGGCCTCGGCCATAAGAAGGCAAGGGTTCAATAACATCCCAGTGAGATGGATCCTAAACAAGTAATAACATCATGAACCATCACATATTAGAACATTAGCCATCACTAAGCACAAAGGATCAGCGAAAAAAAGACATGACCAATCAAAAGTTAGTGAAAAGAGAGGCAATACCTGAGATCCAATAATGACAGCACCTTTTTCCAAAAAGAGGGTGAGATGGCTGGTGAGATTGAAGCTTCCAGTGAGCCATTTGCCCGGGGGAACATAGAGCTGAGCGCCACCCTTATCGGCAAATGACTTAAGATAGAAGATGGCATTCTGGAAGGCAATGGTGTTGAGTGTTCTACCATCTCCAACAGCACCAAACTCCAAAATGGAGACACTGTGTGGTCTTGGGTCTAGTGTTGGGTTGGAACCACATTGCCCACCATCTCCACTAACTCTCACGGCATTGCTCAATGCCACCAGCAAGAGCAATGCCACCTGAAAGAGGGTACAAAAAGTAAAATTTAACCCATTAATTCTCAGAAGATACCCTACAAATACAATACGGGATTAAACCCCGGTATCACACACAGAAATCCAAATCCGATCACAATTCAATTGGAATAGAAACAAATGAATAATCTCATCATTGATCAAACAATCACTTCACACACACACACACACACATTATATGACTAAGAACTTGAAAGAGAATTCCAATCGGAAACAAGAATGAAAGTTTATCAGATCAAATGGAATGAAATTTGATCCAACTGAACCCCCCATCATTGGCATCAATCGTCTTGCCACATGCCTAACCAAAGGAACAACAAAACAAGACCCAGCATTTACCCATCACGCATGCTTTGACTCGTGTAAAACCAAACCAAAGATTGGAATTTGAGAATGCCCTCTTACTTATCAATGACTCCCAGATTTGAAACAAGGCCCGAAGTCAAAAGGCAAAGACAACAAACATAGCAAAAACAAAAACAAAAAAAAAAAAAAAAAAAAAAAAAAAAAAAAAAAAAAAAAAAAAAAAAAAAAAAA
>Ga0209489_104845_pt1 | contig 24261 bp, 20 predicted proteins | sample SiratrowhiteBW_FD_187527 | JGI IMG/M metagenome (GOLD analysis project Ga0209489, IMG submission 187527) | Root nodule microbial communities of legume samples collected from California, USA - Siratro white BW (SPAdes) (version 2) | ecosystem: Host-associated > Plants > Roots > Nodule | place...
GAAATTTTAGACCTTTTTTGTTTTTGAAAATGCATTTATGAATGTATGATTTTTTTTTTTTGGAATGCAGTATGTCTGAATGATTTTTTTTATGAGAAAATGCATTTATGAAATTTTGGACTTTTTCTTTTTGAAAATACATTTATGAATGCATGATTTTTTTAATGCATATATAATATATGTATACAAAATTCCAGAAAAGTGCATAAGAGATTTTGTGAATGCATACATAGATATTTACAAGCTAATTTTGTTCCTTTGAAAATACCTGCATAAAAATCTATTTTTTTTTATTTTCTTTTGAATTTTCCTTTTTTTTAATAGTAATACATGAATGGATGCTCGAAATTGTAATTTTTAATTTTTTAATGATATGCATGAACGTCTGCTCTACATTGCATTTTCTGATTTTTTTTTCAATGATAATCTATGCTCAAATGTATTATTTTTTAAAAGAAAAGTATGTATAAATTTTCAAAAAATAATGTATATTTAAAGATTTTTTTTCACAAATATTTACATGAGAATGTATTTATAAAATATTTTTAATAACAATGTATGTACAAAAGTTTTTTTCTTGAGAAAAAAAAAACATATGTACACAGATATGTACAAAATTTCAAAAGGTAATGTATTTACAAATTTTTAAAGGAGTATATTTATAAAATATATTTATTTTACTTTTCAAAAATGTGTATATATTTATTGTAATCATTATATGCTGACTTCCTTTCTTTTTCCTAAAAAATGATCGATTGTTTTTTGAGTTATTTTATTTCATATTTTATTTTAAGAAAATTTTATTTTCCCTTGTCTTTCTATTTTTCAATGAGGTGAAGACCTTCACAGTGCAGGGAGGGTCTCAAATGAATTTTTTTAAAAAACTAAGGTTGAGATCATGACCGCATCAAGCGGGTCTCAAAATAAATCTTGCAAGAAGTAATATAAGTGCATGAATGTACGAATGTGTGCAATATTTTTCATTTTTGATATTCTTGATTTTTTTTTGTTTGATATTGGCATTTAGGAAGAGATGCATGAGTGTATTGAGAACGTACGAACATATATACGAAATCCTATGATGATTTATGAGAATGTATGTATGAAATGCATAGCTTCCATTTGTGTTAATTGAATGAATGATGATATGAAAATGCATATTTTTTATTCTTGATTAAATGGGAATGCATGCATAAAACTTCATTTTTCATTATTGATTTTTGATTTTTTTTTGCGAATGCAGGTATAAAACTCTATTTTTTGTTTTGAAAATGAGAATGCATAGATAAATGCACAAAAACTCTATTTTATTTTTCAGCTTTAATTGAAAAATAATGCATGCATGAATAAAATTCTATTATGTTTTGATTTTAAGTAAATGCATATATACATGCATAAAACTTTATTTTTCATTTTTGAATGAGAATGCATGAATGATTGCATAAAACTATTTTCTTTATTTTATATTTCTTTTAAAATGTATTTTCAAAACTCTTCCTATGTTATAGAATGTAATATGGATGCCTTTGAAGATGTAAGATGCATGTGCGAATGTATGATGTATGTTATGATATGTGATGCATGTTTAGATGTGTGATGAATGTCTAAATGTATGCTATATATTTACAAAGTATGATGCATGCAAAATGTATGCATGTCAATAATTTTTTTATGCTTGCAAATTAGAAAAGGATGCACAAAAATACAAACTAATTAAGCAATTATTTTTGTTTTGTTTTGTTTTGTCTTCTTCTTTTTTATTTTTTTATGCAAGAAATTTTTAGGAATTCATTTATTATTTTTTTAAAAAAATGCAAATATATGGATGTATGAAATTTGGATCCATGAAAATTTTCTTTCTTTTTTTTTTAAGAAAAAGCATTTATGAATACATGAAATTATTGTTTATGTTTCTCTTTTTTTTTTAGAAGATATAAAATTTTATTTTTAAAAAATGTATGAATGAATGTAATGAGATTGATTTTTTGTTATTATTATTTAATATCAACATTTAAAAGAAATGCATAAGTGTCATGAGAATACATGAATATATGTATGAAATTTTATTTGAGAACTCCTATGAAGATGCATAAATGAATGCATGATGAAAATGCATGTAGGAAATGTATATTTTTCATTTTTTTTGCTAAATGATGATATTAATATGCATATAACTTTATTTTTCATTTTTTTGATTTTTTAAAATGCACGAATGACTGCATAAAATTTTATTTTTTTATTTTTTTGAGTATGAGAAAGCATAGGTTAATACATCAAAACCATATTTTTTGATTTTTTAAATGAGACTGTATAGGCTAATGCATAAAAAACTTTATCTTTTTTTTTTCTCATGTATGAATAGGAATCTATGAGAATGCATAAAACTTTTTTCTTATTTTTTTTTGAATTTTTTTATTTTTATATTATTATTTTTTTAGGCATGAAATTTTTAAGAAAATGTATTTAGAAATGCACGAAATTTCTCTTTTGCTTTTTTCTTAGAAGGTATAAACTTTTTTAAAAAATGTATGAATAACTAAAATTTTTTATTTGATGTCAATATTTTTAAAAAAGAAATGTATAAGTGCAATAAGAGCGCATGAACATATGCATGAAATTTATTTGAGAATTCTTATGAAGAGACAAATGAATGCATGATGAAAATGAATATTTTTCATTTTTTTTATTGAATGCATGATGCATACATGAAATGTATTTTTGTAGAATGAATAATACTATGAAAATGAATTATATATTTTTTTTTCTTTGCTTGTTTGAATAAGACTTTGAAAATGCATGAATGCATGAGACTATGAAGATGCATGGATGAACGCACTAGGTCTATTTGAAACTGTTCTTTTTTTAAGAATGCATGGATGCTATTTACATGAGAGTACATGAATAGTGGATGAAACTTTAGATGAGAATGAATATATGATACGTGAAACTTTAGATGAAAATAAATTTTATGAGATATGTATGAATGTATGAAGTCATAGGTGAATGTATGAATGAATGAATCCCGATTTATTTCCTTTATGATTTTTTTTAAGAATATATGAATTAGTAAATGATAATGTATGATAAATGAGTGGATACAATCTCTTCTCATATTATTTTTAATCTTGAAAAAAATGAATGTAAAAATGAAACTATTTTAATTTTTTTTGTTATTTTTTTATCATGGGGATGCACTGATGAATGAAACTTTATTTAAATTTTTTTAATGTTATATGAATGGATGCATGATCACATTTCTTTGATTTTTAAAATGAAATTTTATTTAAATTTTTTTAACGTTATATTAATGGATGCATGATCACATTTCTTTGGTTTTTTTTTTTAAAAAAGCGCAATATGTAATGCATATGAAAAAATGAGATCAAATTTTTATGTATAATATTTTTTTATTTTCAAATCCTAAAAACGTATATGATGCATGTTAGAAAAAAATTTAATGTTTTTTATTTTTATTTCCCAAAATCATTTTTAGAAAAAAGAATATAAACTATGTAATGCATGTGAGACAAAATATTTTATATTTTTATATTTATATTTCTTAAAATGGTTTTTTAGAAAAAAATAAGATATGCAACGTATGTTAGAAAAAAATATTTAATATTTTTTTTTATTTTAGAAAATACGTAATACATGCTAGAGAAAATGTTTAATGTTTTTTGTATTTCTATTATGTTTTTATTATTATTTCTCAAAATGATTTTTTTAGAAAAAGGAAATATGCAATGCAAAATGAGATTAATGTTATTTATTTATGTATAATATTTTTTTTGTTATTAGTAAAATAAAAAATGCGAAGCATGAAATTAGGGTTTTTTTTGGAAAATCAATTTTTGTTTTTTTTGAAACAGAAAATATTTAATATATAAAAAAAATGAGATTGGTACTTATGTATATAAAAAAATCCCTCTCTTCTTTTAGGAAAAGTGTTGAAAGTATACCAAGTAAACTCCCAGGAAAGAGAGGTAAGTCACAATTGGACTGCTTAAGTACCAAGTCTTTCCTAGCCAGAGTTGTTCTCAGCCCACTCTCACAAATTTTCTTTTAAAAAATGAGATTGATTTTCCTTAAAAAATGTATTGTATGCAAGAAAAAATGAGATTGCTATTTTTTAATTTTGAATAATTATTGGTAATGAATGAAGTGGATAATTGAACTGCAAAAAGTCTCCTTTAGTGTCCTAATTAGGGTTTGCCCTAATGAGGCTTAAGTTATAGGCATGTAAATGTGCTCACAAAGGGTGACTTATCCTAATTTCCTATTAAAGGCCACTAGAGCTATAGCCCCCTTTACCACACATCCATATTAGTCAGTAATGACAATCTTTATGGACATGAAAATAAAGGGAACAAACTCTAGCTGGAGTTTTCACACACCTGGGTTTGGACGTACATCCGCCCAATTTTGCTACACAACTCCTCTATTTCTAAGCTTCACAGACCTGGGTATAGGGCCCCATTCATGATATGCAAAGGTGTGTGAAGGGAGAACAATGCATACCCAACCTCTACCTGCAAAATAACTAGAAAATTCCCAAGAAAATATATATAGCATGTCTTCCACCCTAGGGTTCAATATTGCAATAAGCATAAACACACAAATATTTACATACCAGGAATACGCTCCTGCGCTGCAAATTAAAATATATAACATGCAATATATATAAAGAAAGGGAAACATAATCATTCAGACAACCACACAAATGAATTTTACTTATTTAATTAAATTGGCCTGACTCTCTAAAATGTCCCCAGTGGAGTCGCCATATGTCGCAATCGGATCACGACGGGGCGATCACAAACTTATTTAAAAATGTTTAAATTGATAATGGAGTCGCCACTATAGCTTATTATGGGGGAACTATAGAAAAAAAAAGCCTACAAACCAAATTCAAGATTCGAGAGTCGGTTATATGTGAGGAAGGTATTAGCACCCACAACGCCCGTACCAAGACAGTACCTTTAATTAAATGAATAGAAATAAGTGTGGCTTTACAAAATGTTATTTTTTCCTAAAAATAGTAATTACAGTAAATAAGAATAAATATATATTTACAAAAAATGCAGTTTAAGAATGAACAATAAACAAACAAAATAATAGCAAGACAAATTTTTATTTTTTATTTTTTTAACCCGACAAGGATTGATCTTGGTACTACGTATTTATAGAGGAAAATCAGAGATCACGTAGTTCTAATTTAAAAATTTGTTGGATGACGTTTGATATTTTTTTAGCTTATGAATATTTTCTTTTATTTTTGGCAATTTATTTTATATAATTTTTTTAATTATTTTCTATTTTATTATTTTTTCTCTTGATAATTGTTTATTTAAAGGAAACTCGGGATAAGATTGTTTTTTTTTATATTTAAAAATGTTTATTAAAAACTATTTGTATTTTAATTTGAGAAAGGAATTGATTTTTATTATCTTAAAGAAATTGTTTTTCTACTTAAAAAAAAAAACATATCCTTTTTAATTTTTTATTCATTATTTTTGGAAAAAAAAAACTATTTTTCATATTTAAAAAAAAAAACTTTTTCTTTTATTTCATTTTTAAATTGTCTATATTTTATTTTCGAAAAACGTGTTTCTATTACCTTATTTTCATAAAAAAAATGTTTTTTTATATTTATTATCAAAAAGACATGTTTTTATATTTATCTCATTTTTATTATTTTTGAAGATGTTTTATCTTTATTATTTTAGGACTGTTTTGAAACTTTTTCCCTTTTTTATTTTGAAAATTTATATTTTTGATATTTTTTCAAGAACTATTAATTTATTAAATTTTAGAAAGCATTTGGTTCGTTCCTTGAAAATTGGAAAATGTTTTATAATTTATTGTTATTATTATTATTATTATTATTATTATTATTATTATTATTATTATTATTATTATTATTTTATTTTATTTTAAAAATCAAAGAGACAAGGGATGAACCTCAGGATATCATAATAACCATCAAACAGAGCAACCACATGTATGTGATAAGTATATAACACAGAGTAAATAGAGCGTACCAGTTGAAGATCCTCTAAAAGCACGTTCCCTTCTTCTCTGAACTCTCACCTTCAAACAAACTACTCACTAATATTCAGGACCCTTTCTAGTATTTCTCGTGTTTTTTTTTCGCATGTGTATCCACTTCCTCACTATGCATATTTATACTAATTCTAGTCAGCCTACTCTTAATTCAAATTTTAAATCCCTTAATTCTTAATTATTCCCACTTAATTATAATTTGTGAACTGCCAATTGATTATTCTCTTTTAATTCAGATTCAAATCTATTAATTCCTAATTATCTCCACTTATGACACCAACTGACTGTTAAATCTCAAGGACGAACATAGACTGAAAAATAGGCAGAATTGTACCATTATTGCTGTTATGGCATCATAACCTCCCATACATATAATCAAATTTGAAAATAAATGAATATGGGGAATATTGGAGGTAATGTGGATGAAACATTTTATTGTTATTTTTTAATTCATTTTTTCTTTATTGTTTTTTCCATTTTTACATTTATTGAAAGCAACCTAAATAACATTAATCTGGGCATGATGATTTCAAGGGTTGCGGGATCCATATCTGGGCATGATGGTAATATGATTGACTTGAAAGTGGGGTGACTCTAAATACCTTGGTCAGGGAAAAGATTTACTCGACCCCATGGTACGCGTCAAATGTTCTTACCAAGACTAAACGGGTGTCTAGACGAGGTTGGTTGAAGCTGACTTGTTCCGAATCTGAGCAGTTGTTGATCCGAGTAGTGATAGCTTCAAAGACCAAATAGAGGTCCATCTGCAAAAGACACTACGATGCTCAAGTCAATATATGGTATACGAGGGGAGTGAGGTGAAGTGTGTGAGTGTAAAAGTTGAGTCAAAAAATGAGTCATACTTCCTGTGGTGAGTTTATATATATAGGCTATGGGTTGAGTTATTAAGCCCAAATCCATGGTAATAGCCTAAGTAGTTATCGTGTTGTTGCAGGTGGAGTCCGAGATTTAAGGAAAGTTGGGTGTAAATGTTCTTACCGAAGACCGAACTGGTGTCTGGACTAGGTTGGTTGAAGTTGATTTGATCCAAATCCAAGCACTGGTTGATCCGAGTAGTGATAGCTCTAAAGACCGAATGAAAGTCCACCTGCAGAAGACACTCTGACATTTTAGTCAGTATATGGTATATGAGGGGAGTGAGGTGAAGTGTATAAGTGTAAAAGCTCAGTCAAAAAGTGAGTCATACTTCTTATGGTGAATGTTATATGTCTAGGTTATTGGCTGAGTTATTAAGCTCAAATCCATGGTAATAGCCTGAGTAGTTACCGAGTTGTTGCATGTGGAGTCCAAGATTTGAGGAAAGTTGGGTGCACTGACCCTGGAATCTCGGGCGAGATTATAACTGACCCGAGGATATCAGATGGTGACGGTACACAAGCCTCCCAAGGTCCTAGCTATGTATAGCGAGTGAGCTTAAGTATTTTGAGCTCATCAAGGTAGTTTAGGGTTTATAGTGATGAAGGTTCACGAGGTTCACTTCTTGAGGTGTAGCGGTGACAAGTGAGGAAGCTTCTTTTGTCGTCAAGTTGTCACGTTGACGGGACATAAAGAATGACATCCATGTGGCCGCTCCGGGTTGGATAATTCGGTGCACACGTGGCCCTAGAAGATGAGGCGTTTGACACAAAACATTGCATTTCAAGCTTCGCTTTCTTGAACTTCTTCTACACACCTTAATATAAGTTTTCAATGTTCAAATGTCACTTTACTATGTCATTCGAAGAAGTCGGGGCAACCTTTCCCTGTTCTTGCTTCTTAAATTGAGTCCTTCGAGTTTGTCTTTCAAGTTCGTCGAGTCTTCGAGTTCGGTAAGTGTTCTTGCAACCATGTCTTCTTATTCTAGCTATGGTTCTGGTGGTTTCGAGGGTTATCCTTTGGTTGAGAGAGAGGTTCATCCTATCAGGCATTGTTGTTCTTCTTCTTTTTCTTCTTCCAGGACAGAGTCTACCTTTGTCTCAGGAGGCGCGATGGAACAATTTATCGCAGCTAACTGCATAAGGATCATGGAGCATGCCGCGGAGGGGCCTCTCGCATCAGGAGTCACTTCTTCGGGTGCAACTGTTGAGGAGGCGAGGAAGAAGGGGAAGGCAGTGGTTGTCCTTTCGAAGCGCAAGGTACAACCCGCCACAGTAGGTGAACCCCCAGGAAGAGGGGAAAGAAGTATTATCCTCCCCCTACTGATCCCGACTACTGTTGGGTAAGTGGGGATGTTGAGAGGTGGTCCTCTAAATGCACCAATACTTATTTGAAACATATATGTGGATTGTGGGTTGTTGTTCCTTAATAATTGAATTGGACCCTTTAATTGAGTTTTTATTGGAGCATAGTACGACATTTCCATATATTACTTTTCGCATCTCCAATTATATTTTGAGTCTAAAATACACCCTCTGACTGAGACGAGATAAATGTTTCTTTATATCATATAAAGTTTCAGTATATTATAATTATTAATTTTAGAAATAGACGTATTTGTTTTGTTTAAAGATGAAATCTCTTTCTTTTTTTTCTCTTTGTATATATAGATACATTAAAAAAATTACTATATAAATTATTCAATTTTATAATATCAAAATTAATATATGGAAAATAAATTATAACTTGAAGTAGAATATAACCATTCTAAATAAAAATATATAATATTAGTAGTAAATCTTTTAATCTAAAACTAAATATAGTACCTATAATTACTTTATTTATATGCTATGTCAGAATAGTATTATGGACGAACTCAATATAAGCTATTGTAAAAGTAAAAAAACAAAGACACCAAATGTTGTCTTACGATCATTGTCCATATGATTTTTGACAGGATTTATATATAAATCACACAAACTGATTTTGAAACGTCCTATGCTTTTAATAAGAAAGACCTTAAATACCTTCATGCTGCTGGTGTATTATCAGATACTGTTTCTGGCTGCTTGATTATTTCAATGCCGAAATTTCTTCCAATCAATTTGAGGTCATAAAATCCTACACCAACTATCAGTCGGTTGATTCCTACACGATATATATGTGCTTCCTACACTTAACAAATATTCAATATGCCAACAATCTCTTCATTATTTTATTTTAAAATTTATTTATTAAATAGTTTTTTTCTCTCATGTATACAAATAAGTGTAATCAAGTAAAAAATTATTAACTTTCTCTCTTTCTTGTTAAATATTAACAAACTTTCTTGATAAATAATAAAAAAAATCTAATAAATGTTAAGGAATATCTATATTTTTTTCAAGCAACATTGAATTAGTTATCAAAAAATTAAATATTTGAAAATAATGTATTAAACTGAATTTTTAAAATTAATCATATTAAATTATAAATATTTTAACAACATCCAACATTATTTTTATTATTATTAAAAAAACAAAATATGAAAAAAATGTTCATATAAATGAGAAGAAGAAAAATTATTTAATATATAAAATAATAAAGATATTATTGGTATTTTAAGAATTTATTAATTAGAGGAAGCATAGGAAGTAACTGCCCAACTATTGTTGTCAATAACAAAATCAAATACTTAAATTACAATAAGTAATTTCATATATTAAGCAAAAGCTGATAAAAAAAAAGTTTACCAGGAGGCTTGCTTCACATTGGTATTTTGTGAGGGTAAAGAAAAATGGGATAATGAAGTGGGATGGTCCTACATAACGGAACAGCAGATGGTGGTCTCCATTAAGACCATAGAACATTAAGACGATAGAACGTTCTCAGTTGAGAGTGCCGTTACGACAGTTTGGTTCCAGTAAATCCATGTTATAAGTTATAAAATGGTAGTTAAATATAATAGGTGTGGAACTCAAAAATGAGAAGTATAGATTGTAATCTCTTAACTTACACGTAACTTTAGGAAGAGATTTCAAAGAGTTTTAAAGAATTAATAAATAACAACTTGGTAAGATGAGTTACTTATTTAAAATATTGATGTAATATTAAATATAGTAGTAGGTATAAAGATAAAGAATCAAACACAAATTTTCCTGACACTCTGATCTCTTAACTCACAGAACTTTATGAAGAGATAAGCAAGATTTTATACATGCATCAATTTTCGTATGAAGATAAGCAGAATTTGCATGCATCTAAACTTCTCATATTTTATTGAATATTTAAAAAGGTGATTGTTGGAGGTAACATATATAAATAATAAACGAACTTGTGTTCTGAAGCTTTAGAGCGTGCATGATTTTATATGTTCTTTTTTTTTAATGTAAGTACAAATTGTTAAACTTACGCTTAGAACATATCTTACTAAAATATTAATATCTCAAAACTTATTTTTATTTATTGTAATAATTGAAGTTTACAATTGAAAAAATAATGATTGGATAATGGTAGAACTAGATGTTAGAAAATAAATAAATTATTCCATAATGTGACTCATGTGAAATATCATTATGAGCCTGTATATGATTTAATAAAATAAAAGGATATATTGGTAATTATGAGAAGTTATTTATTTCATAAATATTTGATGGTAACTAACCTGATGGGAGTTGGTTATAGATATTATTGATAATAACCAAATTAATGGGAATTGGTTATTATTTTATAATAACTGATGGTAACCAATTTGATGGACATTGGTTATATAAAGATAGGGTTCTGTCTCTGCAGTATGAGAGTTTTACACAATATACCATCAATAAAGTGTGTAGAGTAAAGTAACTGAAAGAGATAGATTGAGATAAGGAGATTGAAGTACAATTGGTTGGATCTCTAATAGATCAAGGTAAGTCTCTCTCACTATCCTATATTGTGAGAATCATAGATTCTAAGATCCTGTGGAATATTTATTAATGATTATTCCTAATTATGTTTAAACTTACATGTGGTATCAGAGCCACAATTATTTGAATTTGTGATTCTCTATTAATGACGTTTTTTTTTTCAAATTTTGATAAACCCTAAATTTGAATTATGAATTTATGAATAAGTAATTAATTTTATTTTAATTAAAATGATCCTGAATTGTTTGGTATTCACGAAATTGAATATGGGTTTTGAATTCCATAATGAACGAGTGGCACATATGGATCTCCCTTATGGACTGAGGCATCCACCGCATTCAATTTGCAGTTGTCACTTATTTTATTTAGAAACCTCTTGGTTGAGTATTAGGTTTTTCAAAACTGCCAATTGTTGGCAAAGATTACATCTTTTCTATTAATGTATCACGAAGTAACCAAATTAATTGAAACCTGAATTGTTTTTAATAAAGGCAAGGTTGCAGCAATTGCACATTGAAAGATAGAAAGTGATAGTAAATGTATGTGGGTCCAATTATAGCCTATTAATGTAGCAAATTAAAGAGAACGCTATATATTTTAATTATGATTATTTTCCGCTGTATTAATGAAAATTAATCTATGAATTGGTTGATTTGTTGAGATTAATCGTAAGATAGATTTGTAATCACCAAAGTGATCAAATCTTAATGTTTTGGTTAATTTCAAATTAATGATTATTTTATTAGAATTAATCGTATGATAGATTTGTAATCACTAAAGTGATCGAATCTTTATGTTTTTTTGATTATTTCTAAATTAATGATTATTTTATTAGAATTAATTGTATGATAGATTTGTAATCACTAAAGTGATAGAATCTTTATGTTTTTGATTAATTCTAAATTAATGATTATTTTATTCGAATTAATGTATGATGGATTTGTAATCACTAAAGTGATCAAATCTTTATGTTTTATTTTAATTCCAAATTATTGATAATTTTATTTATTGGAATTATTTGTATGATAGATTTGTAATCACCAAAGTGATCAAATCTTTATGTTTTATTTAATTCCAAATTAATGATAATTTTTTATTTCAATTACCCATAGAATGGATGCTAAATTATAAATAATTGATTTATATGGGTTAATTGAAGTTCATTATTATAAGACATGTATGGATTGCCCAAAGGTTGATTAGTTGTTCTTATAATTAATGGACATGATTGTTGGTAGTGAGTATGCATTATTAGTTTTGCTTATATATCCAAAGATAATAAGTTTTGCTTATATATCCAAAGATAATAAGTTTTGCTAATTAGTGTATATGTCTTACCAAATAATGTTAATATTATAGCATCATTATGTTTGCGTATTAATGTATCACCCAAAGGAGAACATTAGTATGCATATAATGTCTGTTTATTGTTGGAATCTGTTTAATGTATAACTCAAAGTATAAATGATAAGCATGTGCTAATGACAATATTTGTTCATGTATCTTTATGTTCGCAAGCTATGTATGTTCTAATATTGAATGGGTTAAATTTTTCTGATTGGAGCGAACAAGTCCAATTTCACATAGGTGTGTTGGATTTGATATGGTTCTTAATGTTGAGAAACTTGCTGCTATTAATGATGCTAGTAGCAATGAAGAGAAAACCCATTATAAAGCTTAGGAAAGGTCAAACAGACTTAGTTTGATGTTTATGTGAATGAGCATAGTAAGTAATATTAAGTCAGCTCTTTCCAAAACTGACAGTTTAAGAGAATTTATGAAATTTGTGGAAGAGCACTCCCAAATTACTGATAAGTCTCTTGCTGGGACATTAATGAGTACTTTAACCACCATAAAATTTGATGGTTTTCGTACTATGCACAAACATGTTATTGAGATGACAAATATATTGCAGTAAGACTTAAGTCTCCTAGAATGACAATGGATGAAAATTTCTCGTATAGTTTATTTTGAACTCATTACCGTCTGAGTATGATCCTTTCCAAATGAAAGATAAATGGAATGTGCATGAATTGCATAATATGTTAGTTTAGAAAGATATCAGACTTAAGAACTTAGGAAACCACTCCATTCATTACGTGAATAATTAAGAAACTGAATTTCATTTGGACTTGTTGGATACTTTTTATGTACCTAGTATTTTAGGAATTTAGTTTCCTTATTGAAACTTCATGTTGTTGGATACTCTTTTAAGTTCGGGAATAGTTGTTTCAATTTATATAAGAGTACTTGTATGATTGGATCTGGTATACTTTCTGATGATTTATATAAATCTTGATAATTTATATGTTGAAACTCTTATGACTCTGCATCATAATGTTGGCACTAAACGTGGTTTAGTGAATGAGTGTTCTGTTTACTTGTGGCATAAGCGTTTGGGACATATTTCCAAAGAAACGATGGCAGGATTAGTAAAGAATGAAATTCTTCCGAATTTAGATTTTACTGATATGAATGTATGTGTGGATTGTATTAAAGGCAAACAAACAAAACACACAAAGAAAGGAGCCACAAGAAGTAGCTAGCTTCTTGAAATTATACACATCGATATATGTGGTCCTTTTGAGGTAAATTCTTTCAATAAAGAGAAGTACTTTATCACATTTACTGATGACATTTCACGTTATGGACATGTCTATTTACTGCATGATAAATCTCAAGCAGTGAATGCCTTAGAAATTTATATAAATGAAGTGGAAAGGCAATTAGACAGAAAGGTGAAAGTTGTCAGATCAGATAGAGGTGGTGAGTATTATGAAAGATATGATGAAAGTGGTCAACATCCTGGTCTGTTTGCTAAGTTCCTTGAGAAACGTGGTATTTTTGCTCAATACACAATGCTTGGTACACCACAACAAAATGGTGTGTCAGAAAGGCGTAATCGAACCTTAATGGATATGGTTAGGAGCATGTTAAGTAATTCATCTTTACCCGTATCGTTATAGATGTATGCTTTAAAAACTGCCACGTATCTGTGGAATAGGGTTCCTAGTAAGGTAGTTCAAAAGACACTTTTTGAATTGTGGACAGGAAGGAAACCCAGTTTAAGGCACCTGCATGTTTGGGGTTATCAGGCAGAAATTAGAGTATATAATCCTCATGAAAAGAAACTGGATGCAAGAACAATCAGTGGATATTTCATTGGTTATCCAGAAAAGTCAAAAGGGTATAGATTTTATTGTCCTACCCATAGCACACAAATATTTTAATGATCCAGTTTCATTTTCAGAAGCCATGAATAGTGATAATTCTGATAAATGGTTAGATGCCATGAAAGATGAGTTTAAGTCAATGGCACAAAATTGTGTATGGGATCTTGTAGAATTGCCAGAAGGATGTAAGAGAGTTGGTTGTAAATGGGTCTTTAAGACTAAATGTGACTCTCATGGCAATATCGAACGTTACAAGGCTCGATTGGTTGCCAAAGGTTTTGCTAAGAAGGATGCCATTAATTATAAGGAAACAATTTCGCCTGTTTCTAAGAAAGATTCTTTCAGAATCATCATGGCATTGGTAGCTCATTATGATGTTTATATGGACCAACCAGTAAAGTTCATTGAAGAAGGAAAGGAGCACATGGTCTGTAAACTTAAGAGGTCAATATATGGACTTAAACATGCTTCCAAACAATGGTATCTTAAGTTCAATGATACTATTACGTCCTTTAGATTTGAGGAAAACATTGTTGATCGATGTATATATCTGAAGGTTAGTGGGAGAAAGTTATATTTCGGATTCTGTATGTTGAGGATATCTTGCTTGCAACTAATGATCTTGGTCTGTTAAATGAGACTAAGAAGTTTCTCTCTAATAGCTTTGAAAGGAAAGATACGGGTGAGACATACTATGTGATAGGAATAGAAATATTCTGTGATAGATCACAAGGATGGTAAGGTTTGTCTCAGAAAGCATATATTAATAAAGTTTTTGAGAGGTTCATAATGGATAGATGTTCAACATCTCCCGTTCCAATAAAAAAAAATGAGACAAATTTAGTCTTATGTAATGTCCAAAGAATGATTTAAAACGGAAACAGATGGAGAATATTTCTTATGTATATGTTGTTGGGAGTTTGATGTATGCTCAAACATATATGAGACTAGATATTAGCTTTGTAGTTGGTATGCTTGGTCGATACCAAAGTAATCCAAGATTGAACATTGAAAAGTTATAAAGAAAGTCTTGAGATATTTGTAAGGAACAAATAATCACATGCTTAAATGAGATATGATCATCTTGAGGTGATTGAATATACAGATTCAAATTATTTATGACTGTATAGATACAAGAAAGTTTACATTGATTATGTGTATCTTTAGACAGATGAATGATTTCATAGAAAAGTGTGAAGCAGCTAGTCGTTGCTGCATCCACATGAAAGCTGAATTTGTGGCATGCTTTGAGGCCACATTTCAGGCTAATTGGCTACAGAATATTATTTCAGGACTTGGGGTTGTTAACATTATTGCCAAGTCGCTGAAAACTTATTGTGATAATTCCGTATCAGTATTATTTTCTAAAAACGACAAGTATTCCAAAGGTGCTAAACTTATGGAATTGAAATACTTTGTCGTTAAAGAAGAAGTTCAAAAACATAAGAGTGCCAATAGAACATGTCAGCACCAATCTTATGATTGTTGACCCTTTAACAAAAGGGTTATCGCCCAAATTATGTACTGACCATGTAAAAAATATGGGCATTATGTGTACTAGTGAATGTTGAATGGTGAATATTATTATTAATGACTATTTGACACTCTGAGCTCATTATTGTACAAGTTTCTGAAATCCATGTTTTCTACTTTATGAATAAGCATGCAAATTATGATTATGATGTAGAAAAAAAATTATGTTATTGATGATGAAAGATGACATTATGTTTGAACCCATTATAGAATTCTCATTATGAGGTCATATTAAGGAGAAGGACGATACAGTAGTACATGGAAGGAAATGTGTCGATTGAATGACATGTAACCGCCATGACTCTTATTATTCCTATATCTTTAAGTATGACGAATGATGGAACAAATTTATTGAAGGTCCTTTAATGCGCATTATGATTTATTAAATCATGAAGTATTATGGCATCACATGAGTTAAGTGGGAGAATGTTAGAAAATAAATAAATTATTCCATAATGTGACTCATGTGAAATATCATTATGAGCCTGTATGTAATTTAATAAAATAAAAGGAAGTATTGGTAATTATGAGAAGTTATTTATTTCATAAATATTTTATGGTAACAAACATGATAGGAGTTGGTTATAGATATTATTGATAATAACCAAATTAATGGGAATTGGTTATTATTTTATAATAACTGATGGTAACCAATTTGATGGACATTGGTTATATAAAGATAGGGTTCTGTCTCTACAGTATGAGAGTTCTACACAATATACCATCAATAAAGTGTGTAGAGTAAAGTAACTGAAAGAGATAGATTGAGATAAGGAGATTGAAGTACAATTGGTTGGATCTCTAATAGATCAAGGTAAGTCTCTCTCACTATCCTATATTATGTGAGAATCATAGATTCTAAGATCCCGTGGAATATTTATTAATGATTATTCCTAATTATGTTTAAACTTACACTAGAGTCAAAGGATGGGGAAGAAATATTACTATCCTTGTTAGTTTATAATCTTGTTTGCTTCTTAGGAAAAGAGAAATGTTGTACCTTATTAATAAGGTATGGTTTGTCAAATTATTATTTATACACCAATTTACTATTAAGAAAAAAATTGGTTTGTCAAAAATATCATTGAAAGTATTTATATGAACTTTTTATAAATATGTTTCAAGTATCTAATATATGATATTTTTGTTGAGTATCTAATAAATCTTCATTTAAATTGATAAATTAAATGTTTCAGTTTAAATCTCTAAATAGAATATTTAATTGTATTTTTAGGTCCACGAAAAATGTGACTAATAGTAATTTTATTCGTCATGAATAAAATGACTTTTTTCACACAGCACAGTTATTATTTTTTGAAAAAAAAAATAGAGATTCTTGTAATAAAGTAATGTTAGATTTTTTTTCTATTGTTCCTAGAAGTTAGGAAGCTTGTTTAGGTTCTATAAATATGGAGTTATTCAATTTCAAATAATTAAAGAATGAAATTTGTAGCTAAGAGTGATTTTATACATCATGAATAAACTAAAGTGGTCTCTCTCTTGATACAACTATGCAACAGAAACATCATTTCTTCTAAGTAAAGTTGAGAAGAGAGTACGTATGTCTGGTACAATACGATAAAACATGGAATAATACCTGCAAGTTGAAAAGAGGAAGAAAACAAAATGATTAAATGATTGATGAAGGTTAACTTTCATGCCTTTCAAGTTGAAGTAGTAAAAAATAACATACCAAGATTTTGAGTTCAATTTATCAAACTTCCTTAGCATATACAGAATGCATGCATGTTTCAACTTATTAGCATTGACATCTTCTGAGAACTCGAACAATTGCAAAACATTTTCTTGTGAAATATCCTGAAAGAAAGAATAGGTTGATGAGTCATGGAGTTAATTGAAAAGCTTTGTACAAAAGCAAAAGAAATGAAAAGCGAATACCTTAGCCATAACACATTCACAAATAAGCTTAAGGTCTTCAAGAAGATATTGATCTGAAGCTTTTAGAAGGTCTGGAGCCTCATCGAATTTGACATTTACTCTTCCAGTGTATATAAATCTACAAAGTGCCAACCAAAACTAGGTCAAATAGAGGACTAACTTTAATGTTATAGAAACACCAAGGAAAGGGATAAACAGAAAATGTACCTCATCATCAATTCAAAGACATCCCATTTAATATTTGGAATCACTGCTTGTTTGGCTTTCTTTTCCTACACCACAATCGTAACACATTCATATGTCTTAAAAGTTTTGTACATATCTCTTTCTAGTTGCAAATTATTTTTGTGGATTAGTTTGAAGACACCAAGTGAATGAACCAACAATTACATTACTTTCTATTTGAATATTACAAAGGAGAAAACAATTTTTGATTAAGATATTTGCATAGCGTGTTTAAGGTAATAAAGTCATTGATAAGGAAAGGACAAACAATTTTGATTAGTAATATTACAAGATTAATTCATGCTTACCCGATACTCTCCCTCAAACATGGTCCAAAATACTTTTGAAGGACGTAAACGATCTTTGTGAGCATAAAATATTTTTCCTAAATGAAGCAAAACATAATAAATCAATAGATATATTGAAATCAGTGTGCATTGAAACAACTAACTGAAATTAACAGAAGCAAATTCTCCACCTTCAACCAGAAAGCTGACATCAGAAAGCTTTGCATTGTTTACAAATTCCTCTCCCAAGTTCATCTACAACAAAAACAACATTATTGTGAAGGCAGTAAATACAACATTACAATTTCAAAGACAATAAGTATTATACTAATTTAAACACTGCAATTAAGATAGGGTAAGATAAATGATTCAGTGAATAAGGAAAACAAATCAAAGTAAACAAACGTTGTACACATAAAGAGTGAAAAAAAAACCTGGGAAGTTGGTGGTGGAGAGGAAATGAAATTGGCTCTCCTAGCCAATATGCTAAGCGCCATTGAAGCCTCGCGCTTCAGTATTGGGCTTTGAGATTGAAGAATAGCAAGCAACAATTCTAATCCTGAAGATTTAGCAGCATCTTGTTTGAAAATGTAGTCCGAATAAAGTGAGTGAGAAAATAGTAAAGAAAACTTGATAAAACATTTATTACCATGATTGTGAATGAATACAGTTTCATGATCTGACGGAGAAGATAAATAAGCAAGAGCAAAAACTACATATCTTCTAACCCGCTCTTCCGGAGAGCACATAAGACGAATTAGGTATTTCAATGCCTGCCAAAAAGGAAAGAACAAAGTGTAAACAGATTATGATTGTCATTGATGATTTTGCATTGAGACAGAATTTGCAAGAAGAAAACTTACTCGCCCTCGCATGTTTCGTTCTAATCTTGATATCGTCATTGGTACACACACTCTAAGAGGCTGCAAATCACAAGGACATGAATGTTCTGTTAGCAAGTGTTTATTACAAATAACTATCAAGAAGAAATAGGAGTAAATATGTTGAAATCAAAATTTATTACTTCAATTACAAAGAAGAGTAAATCAACATACGTAGTCTACGGAATGTAAATTTAAATCCTTTAGTTGTTGAAACCCGCCAACTTTAATAATGTTTGCAACAATGTCCTGTTACACATATAAAACTTGTTTAAGTAGGATTAAACTATGAAAATATCAATGTTACTTCTGAAGGGAAACATATGAAGTTGACCAAAATAAAGAACAAGGGAGCTAACTTCACCTCATTATCAGCAAGACAACAGAGAACACGAGCAGCATAATGTTGAACTGTTGCATTGTCCGAGTGCAAAAGATTGAGCATAGGCGTTATACCTCCACTATTAGCAATGCTAACTTGATTATGTGAGTTCTGGCATTTGAATTGTTCATGCAAAAAAGGTTCATGGTTGTGGTACAAAATGATAATAAAAAGAATCAGTTTGAATTAAATTTATGGTTGGTTCTTGGTAGTAAAAATCACCTGTGCTAAGCTCTCAAGTGCAAAAGCTGATGTTGTTCGAAGCTTTGTATTTTGAGATTGAAGCATGTGAACTAATGGTGGAATAGCCCCTCTTTGGGAAATATGAACCTGCATGCATGAAACATAAGCAAAGTATGCACTTAATAACAGGGTTTAATTACTCATATTACAAGTAAGCAACTCAAATTAATCACCTTCAAATTTGAATCAGTCGCCATAAACTGACCAAGTAAAAGGGCTGCTAATCCTTGGCTATCCGGAAAGGAGCAACTATCATTGAAATTACAAACATTAAAAGTCTACTCGAAAATAAGGTGAATAAACATATCATTCTTGTATAATTTTCTTACAGAAAGCCACCACCAAAGTATAATGTTTTACCTAAGTAAATTGATGAGAGGTTGTAAAGCTCCAGCTAGAAGAACTACTCTTTCAGTACCCGGTGCAGAGTCTACCATTGTTTTAATCAGTTGAAGCTTCAAAATAGCGCTAGTTCAGAAGCTGGTGCTGGTAGTTTAGAACTATGCAAAATACACGTGTGTGAAGTCATATAATAAAATCATATTACCGTCATTAAATGTATTATAGAATCCTCTGATTGAAGCATTAGTACAAGACTGGGTAATGCATTGCATTCAACAATCTGCAAGCAAATTTCACTCTTGGTAAATAAATGTAACCGTTAAAGCCTTCATCAGACCAATTTACTTGATAAATTCAAGTACCTTAGATACATTCTCAGCATTGTTATATGCCAATGCTCCTAAGGCTGTTATAGCCATGAGTTGCACCTTTCTCACCTTGTATTCAAGCAATTCTACCAGAGGAGGGATGCCATCTTCAATTCTAAATATGAAAAAATTTATACAGGCACAAAGATTACAATACAAAATTTTATACACATCTTTAAAAGTAGAAAAGAAAAAAGAAGATAAAAACCTGATAAGTATTTTAACATTGTTATTTGTGTGAGCAAGTTTGGCTATTGCTTCAATCACTCTCCTCAGAAAACCAGCAATTGATGGAGCATTGGGAATGGTCTTGTGCCTCTTTAACAAGTCCAGAAGACACAACAAGGCTCCACTATCTAAGATAAGGTTATGATACTCCATCTATGATGTTTAAGACAAAAATTTAAGAAGCTTCGTGATTCACACAACAAGAAAAAGATGAAAACTCTGATTTTTTTTTAATAGCAAAAAGTTAGTTACTTACTTTTCTGGCAAGAGTTCCAAGGATGAACGCGCACCCTTTCTTCAGTTTGTGGAGACGTGTCTGCATAGCTCGATCATTGTTATCTTCCTCGATCTCATATGGTAGATGAAGTAACCTCACCAGAGTTTGGATAGCACCATTCTTCACCAAAATATCCATAAAATCCTCATGGACTTCTGAAAAAAAAAAAAAAGTGAAATTTGGTAAGAAGGGTAAAAAGGATGTTCATGTGACCATGTTTACGTAAAAGTTAAAAGGGGTGAGAGTGAAATCAAGGATGAAACACATAAAACAAGAGTGGATTCACACAAGAGAATCATACCACCTTCATCTTAAAACCATAAGATATTACTATTTTTTTTTTATATTGTTTTCAATGGTGAAAGATCTTATCTTTGATTATTTTTCATAAAATTTAAGATATTTATTATCTTTTGAAAATTATTGAAACTAAGTAAGTTTTTGACATCAACTCAAGATACGTTTCCCATAAAATGAAACATTAATAGCATATCCGTCGCCTCCTTATGATATTATTACTATCTCCTCTGTTTTCTTGCTTCACCTTTATTTGTCACAGTCACCACCACCACCTCCTTTCACCTGTTTTTTTTTCTCCTCTACCAACTTATATCTTGATGCTTTCACGGTAAAGGTAAATGTAGATTGAAAATGATGTCATGAATCCTATTTATATATTTATTGAACTCATATTATATAAATATAAATTTGTACGAGGTTGTACAAAATTGATTTATTAACCGTTAATATATATATATATATATATATATATATATATATATATATATATCTTTTTTTTCTCCTACAATATGTATCTATCAAAATATTCAACATTGTCTCTGAATTATTTCACACATACATTTAAAAATCAATTTAAAAATATTTAAAATATTTTGTGAAAATACTTGAAATCTTTATAATAATAAATTTATATATTTTTCTAATATTTAAAAAATTGATAAAAGAAGTATATATAGAATGTTATATATAATTTTATTATGTGTTTAACACTCCTTTAAACATCTTTCAACCCCTCTCAAGACATGTTATTTTTCTTTATTATTGTGTTATGACAATGGGTTTTATTTTTTAAGGAAATCTTGTCAATTTCATTGTCAAGGTGAGGATTCATTAATTTTTGTGATTTTTGGATTTAAAACTAGTTGTCTAATTATCTTTCTTTGTAATTGTAATACAAATAATAATGACTGTGAAAGAAAACTATTCAAATAAATAAATATATATATATATATATATATATATATATATATATATATATATATAGAGAGAGAGAGAGAGAGAGAGTAGAAAAAGAAAAAGGTGGAAGGTGGTGGTGGGGTGATTGTGTCAAATAAAAGGTGAAAAGTGATATCATAAGGAGGCGACGGAGGTGTTGTTAGGGTTTCATTATATGAGAAATCTATCTTGAGTTGACGTGAGAAATTTACTTAGTTTCAATAATTTTCAAAAGATAATAAATATCTTAAATTTTGTGAAAAATAATTAAAAATAAGATCTTCCATCATTGAAAACAATATTTAATAATCTCGAGTGAGAGTTCTTTTAATATTGTTACTCAACACAATATTTTTATTCATTGTGAGACTTATTTTCTCTCGAACACAAACAAATATTTTTACGCAACATAGAACTTATACTCATAATTATATACATAAAGAAAAGAAAATATACGTACCATGCTTTGTGGTTTTGCAGAGTTTGGCAAAGCCGACGATAAGATGGTCGAGAAGAGGGTGATCTGAGGACTCGAGGCGAGAGAGATTCTCGATAATGACAGAAGTGAAAATTGGGCGAAGTCGCTTGCACTGAGAATCCTGCACCTCTTCATCTAACTTGCGCTTCAAAGTTTGTTTGTTACTGGAATCCATGAATGAAGAGGTCCAAAAAAAAATGATGAGAGTGTGGAAGTGAGAAGACCTCTATAATATATATATAGTAAGTGTTCTTTCTAAATTTCCTTCTAAAAACTAATTATTCTTATAATCTTTTGCTTATCTTTCTCTTCTTATCATTTCTTATCATATCTAGTTTAACATATCCTTTATCATCTATATATTATATTATATGAAACCTACATTACTGCATTTATTATATATTTGTTATAATAACAAAATTTGATTATGTAATTATGATAATAATATTCATTATAATCTTTATCTAATGATTACCGAAATATTTAGTAAATATATATAAATAAAATTAATATTAATGATTTATATCTTATCGTGGTCAATAACTTTTATTCTATTATTTTATATCTTTTATCTTAATTACTTGTTTTCTTAAATATTTAGTTTGGTTTGTTTTTAAATATTGCATGCTTATTACTTTTTATCCCATATTTATTCAAATTTCAAATTTACAATAGATTCAATTTCTTTAAAAGAATCTTGTATAAATTATATTTCATCAAACAAAATGTCATAAAATCTATAATTTTTTCGTTTTCACTCTTTCCTTCTGAAATTGTTAATAGTTAAATTTTATCCGAAAACTTAAATAATATATTTACTAAATATCTTATACAGATAAATGTTCAAATATAAGAGATATATTATTATCTTTATATATATATTTTTCAGTTTATCAATATAATTTTTAAACAGTAGTACAAATAATAAAATTCTCAATGGGTAGTTTAATATATTTTCATATATACATTTACATATATAATTGCTATCTTAATTATTTTTTATCTCTCTCTCATATATATATATATATATATATATATATATATATATATATGAGCGCGTGAGTAGAAACTTACATGGAATAATAAAATATATTAGAACTGTTGAATCAATTATACATTATATTATTGAATATATACTATGAGTAACAGAATAAAATATTATGCATATTAAATTTGATATATTTTTAATATTTTATATTAAACATAATATATACATTTAAAAAATAAATTAATTTATATTTACTATATATAAATATTGCAAATTTTATAATATGATTCAATATTGTATTCATTTTTGAAAGGTAATAATGTAATACAAAAGCGGAATTTTGTATTAATTTTGTTCAATGTAATACAAATGAGATAAAATATTAAAATCAAAATTTGCATTTGGGATTGAAATATAACTAATTGCATTGACAACTGTGACTACCGTATCCATTACAATATAAATATAAACAGGTCGAAAAAAACATAAATTATTGATTATATTAAATTATATAATTACAATAAACCTATACCGATTACAGGATATTTATTTAGTCAAATTGATTATTATTTTTCAACATTCATATAATAATATTTAGATACTACCTAGACTTAAAATTTATGTAAATTCATACATTACTTACGAAGACAAACCATCTAATTTTTTTTTTCACCAAATCATGGTGATTATTTTTGTTATCAATTAAAAAGTAAATTCTAGACCAATCTCTTGTATAACTAATATAGTATTTATATTTTATATCAGCATTTTTTTTTTCAATAATTCAAACAAATTTAGTGTAAACTATTTACCATAAACAACAATAGAAAAATTTGCAAAAAAAAAAAAAAAAAAAAGAAAGAAAATAAAAAAATAAAAAGGAAAAATAAAAAAA
>Ga0209489_104847_pt1 | contig 24249 bp, 18 predicted proteins | sample SiratrowhiteBW_FD_187527 | JGI IMG/M metagenome (GOLD analysis project Ga0209489, IMG submission 187527) | Root nodule microbial communities of legume samples collected from California, USA - Siratro white BW (SPAdes) (version 2) | ecosystem: Host-associated > Plants > Roots > Nodule | place...
TATTTAGCTTCAGTTTCTCTTTTTTTTTTTTTGAGGTGCAGTGTTCAGTTTCTTAGGCTTTTCTTTCATTTTTATAATTCCTTGACAACAGGGAAAGAGCTTTATAATTCCAATACTTGTTAATGGTTGTTGTTGAACAATTTTTTTTTTCTTACAAGTTCCTATTTCTTTCACTAATTCAAAAACTGTTACAAAGACCAAAATAAAAGGGACACAATATAAGAGAATTACAATTTATTGTTGATTATTAATTTGTTAAGATTTTTTGGTGAGTCCTACATTACCATCAAGAGTTTTTATTATTTTATCAGTGAGAAACATTAAATGAGTTATTTAAATGGTCCCATATAAATATTTCATTATTCCATTATAGTATCAACAATTAATAGTCAGATAAATAAGCTGTTTCATTTTAAATTTATGGGTCCTACAGTGTTTTATAAAATTTAAGAATTTTACATAAAAACTTACTTTAATTTTAAGATTTCTAAAATGAGTGATAACTTAAGTCACATAAATTTTGTGATTGAAAAAAACTGGTTTTAATTGGTATGAACAAGTTAATCACTGCACTACTAGATCAGGTGTTCTACTGGAAAAAATTGGTGGAGCAGCATTCTTCAACTTTAAACAACTTGCTTAAACAACCATACTACAATGCTCTTAAATGATTACGAGCATAGAAAAAATTTCATTGTTTAAAATTTGTCAAACACAATTGCTTATATAGGGATTATACAATCAAGATCACATCAAATGATCAAATGATGCAATGGAGAACAATGTTTAGGAACGATTGTCAAATTTAAACAATTTATAAACAACAATGTTAGAGTCTCTCTTAAGTGAAATTTTATTATGAATTTAATAATATTGTAGATTATTTGAATTACTTCTTAATTTTAATTATTTATTTTTTTATTGAAAAAACCGTTCTTTCTTAGCACACTATGTCTCTATGTTACGACCACAAAAATTACAAATATGAGCGTTAACAGAATTGATAAAGTTTGTATTATTAACCTTTATTTTATTTTAAATAAAATTTATGTTAAGTTGTCTGTCTTGCTAGAAAACATATAATTTATTTTTTGACTTGTGGTGGTTATCGGATCTATTAACAAAACATGAGACTTTATATTAGAATATTGCTTGTTGAGACTATTTAGAAATTGCATAGTCTGGTATTCTCTTTTCCTATGTGCAATATTAGCAAGAACACAACAAGAACATTTGGCTTTGTACACATAGACGGGGTTTGGCTGGAAATTGTCCAACTCATCCCATATGATTTGAAGCTTAGTATAGAATTCGACAATTGAAAGATCTCTTTGCTTGAGAATAGTTGCGTTAGTTTTCAACTCAGAAATGCGGAACTCAGATTTTCCTAAAAATATCTAGATTTCAAATCTTTTCAGATATCTTCGACTTTATCCATCTACAACATGCTCTCATAGATGGAATAAATCCAAGAAACTACCATTTTATTGCATCTTCACCAAGCTGAATACTTTTGATCATTCTTCTTAGTTCGGGCATAGTCCCATCCACGAATTCAAGCTTATTTTTTACACTTAACGTGATCTTCATGGATCGGCTCCAAGAATGGTAATCATTACCATCAAGAAGAGGTGAGACAAGATAATTTGCAAGATTCTCACTAGGAAGAATGTACAGGCAATTGTGCACTGAAGGTGTTTGTAAATCTTCTGCCACAAAAGAAAGACGAAAAAAAGAAACAAGAAAGAAATAAAAGATTCAAGAACAAGAATCAAGAAATAGTACAACAGAGTTGCATATACCATAACAGAGAACTGCAGCAGATGTCGATGTTGTGTAATAATATATGGCAACAGATGATGATGCGCTTCTTGCTTCTAACTTTATATGAAAAATAGAGATGAGCAGGAAAAAAAAACAAAAGAGATGAATGAAAACTAAAATAAGAACATTAATCGGCAAAGAAAAGAAATAAAAGAAATGAAAGAAGAAACAATAAAAAACTTTTATTAATATAAAGCAGTTCAAGTCTGTGTAAAAGAGTGCAAAAAAGTATTTAAATACTCTGTTATGAAAAAGCCGACAAAACTTTAAAAAATATTTAAAATAAAATAAAAATAAAAATAAATAATTAAAGTTAAGAGCCCCTCAAGCTGGAAGCATAAATTGAACATTTCCAACTTCTCACACATATGATATTAAACTCAATTCGAGATAAGGATTTCGTAAGAATATCAATAAGTTGAACTTTGGTAGATATAGGTAGAAACTTTAGCAGACCATTGTTAACTTTCTATCTCACAATATGACAATTTATCTCAATGTGTTTTGTTCTTTCATGCATGACTTGATTAGAAGTTATTTGGATAGCAGACTGGTTATTACAATAAAGTAATATAGGACTTTTATGGATGACACTAATATCATCAAGAAGATATTTTAACCATTGCATCTCACAAGTTGTAGTAGCCAAAAGTCTATATTCAGTCATGGAAGAGCTCCTAGACCCAATACATTGCTTTTTAGAACGCCAAGAAATGGGAGAATTTCCAAAATAAATAATGTATCTCATGACAGATTTTCTAGTATTAGCACTGCCAGCCCGGTTAGAATCACTATATCCTTTGAGTTGAGCTTTACTGTTGACAACAAGAAATAAACCTCTTTTCGGAGTTTGCTTCAATAGCACAAGATTCTCATAGCAGCCTAATGATAAATATTGGTTGGAGCGAAAACAAACTGACTCAGATGATGCAAACATGAGTGATATCCGGATGAGTATTTGTTAAATATATTATTCTTCCTATGAGTCTCGTATATAATGAAGAATCACAAATAACTTCTGATATATCAACTGTAAATTTGTTATTCATAGGAGTAATAACAGGAACACCTTCCATCATTCCTGCGTCTTTAAGATCTAAAATATATTTTCTTTGACACAAATAAATTTTACTTTTATTTTTAGCAATTTCTAATTTAAGAAAATGTTAAATAACAAAGATTCTTAATTTTGAAAAGATTGATTAAATTTTCAATTTCAATAATACTACTTCTATCCAATATAATATTATTAACATAAACTAAAGCAGCAGTACTACGATTATAAGTAATATTAAGAAATATAAGTAATATTAAGAAATAGAGGATAATCAACATTTGACTAAGTATAACATTGATATTAATAAAATAAAAATAATAATAATAAGCATGATGGTAAAAATTTTTGCACAAAGTTAAACTCACAGCTCCATAACAATAAAATTTTTCTATTGTTTCTTCTTTCATCTCTTTTTACTTTCATCTCTTTTTATTTCTTTTCTTTTGTCTCTTGCTATTCTTCTTTTAGTTCTAATTCATGTCAGTTGTTTCTTTTCCTGTTCATCTCTATTCTCCATAAAGTTACAAACACGAAAGGCATCATATGTTGTCATCTATTATCATACAACATTGACATGTGTTGCACTTTTATGTTATTACTTTTTGGATAAATTGAAATTGGTATTAATTATTTACATTACACTTGCTTTGAAAATTACGTCAAACTTTCTTACTTTATTATTTTTAAAAAAATGTTTCATGAATACTTATGTTTCTATTAAGAATCTAATTACTTTGCGTATCAATTTTTTTCTTGTGTCACATGTGATTTTGATATGATTAAATTAAAGAGATGTGTTTATATAACTAATTATTCCTTATGAGTGGTAATATTTATATTAATTTTGATTAATTTTGAAGAGAGAAAAAGATGATATTAGTGGGTTAAAACAAATTGTTAATATAAACTCCCATTAGAGTGAAATAAGAAATAGGATTGCTTAAAGTTTAGTTGGTTGTTTGAACGAAAAAAAAAAATTGGATTGCTCAGAGTTTACTAGGTTGTTTGAACGAAGAGCATTTAAGATGCTCTAAGGAGAGATAAATAAGATGTAGATATATTGTAGGTGATATTACATGATGAAAAGAAACCAAAATATTATAATTGAGTGAATGTAATGTACATGCCAATATTCATGTATTATTATATTTTTACTTTTGAGGATATTTTTGTGTAGTTTTTTCGTACAAACCATAAGCACTATACAGACAATTGTTTTTAAGCAAATTTTCTGTATTTTTAGGTATAAAAAATAAAAATAAAAAATTGTGTACTTTTCCAATCAAGTATATTAAAATTAATTTTAAGAGTAGAGATCAAAGTATATCTTTGTGATCTTTTTAATATTAAGTAATCCAAGTTGCCTTGATGTGGATTAATTTAAGAGAATAATTACTTTTGATCGTTATTTTTTTTATTTAAATTCAATACTTTACTTGAAAATTTATATTATCTAGATTAACATGCATTAATTATAGCTATTCCACTTTGATTCCTTAAGCATGTGATCATGGATTTGCCTCTTAAATTAGAAGGGTCTCTTTTTTCCACTTTTCATTGGTAGCGGTTGAAAAAAAAAAGGAGAAGAAAGACCCATAACAAGAACATAGAAAAAGGATAAAAATGTGAAAACGAAAGGAAACAATATCACCTCACAGCTCACTAGGAACCAAATTCACTTAGAAAAAAAGAGAGATAGGAACAAAGTGATTGGAGAAAATATCACTTCACGAATCAAAGGAATCGAATTTTTGTGTCTTCTTTCCTTTTGTTCTTCGTTGGTATTAGAGGACTTAATATATAGAGTTCGTCCAATTAATGGGTACAAGAATAATTCACTCAAGTCCAAGTTAGATTTGTGTGGATGTAAATTATGGTATATGAACTTGTTGTAGTCATCATCTTATTTTTATTTTTATTTTTTCAAAGGGGGTTCATCACCATTCAACTGTTGCATCATGCAAATATCTCTGGCTGCACGATTCAGTAACGAGAATAATTTCGAATTTTTTAAGAGTGACGTTGATTACGAAAAAAAATTGTTGGAGGCAAGTAAACCATAGTTTATAAATAAGTAAAAAACTGTTAAAGGGAATAATAAAATGAATTGTGGTAAAAAAAAAGTCTGAAAAGGCTATTTCTACATGTCCAAGGGAAATCGAGAGATTTTGAATTGAGTAGTGTTTATGAGACCTAATATTAAGTTCAAGTTTATGTGTACAAGTTCCAAATCACTTTATATCCATTTTTGAAATATTTAGAAATATATTGGTATGTATAAACATTTGATGAATGATTCAACAACTAGATAATGAGTGAATTTGGTTATTTGGTATGGCTCATAAAATACAACTATCATTCAAACATTACTAAAGGACTTGAAGTAAGTTACATTAAAAAAAAAATACTTAATATGCATTAGCGATTAACGAATTATAATACTTCCATAATTCTTTATTACTATTATTATTATTTTGGGTTAAACTTAATTAAAATTGAGATTTTAATAATAAGATTGTAGGATCGTATATATTTTCTATTATTCAAATTTCACGCAAGACTGTAAAACAAAATTATTCGTACGGATTGTAAAAAAAAATAGTAACAATGTTTGTTTGTCATTTCTTCTTACTTAACCATTCTGTTCAAACCTAATTTTAATTAAAAATTAATACAATTAAAATTTTACCTTATTTTATGTGTTGTCAGTCATAAACCACACAATTAAAATCAATGCAATTAAAGTTCAAAACAAATTTCAAACCCAAAGAGTGAGAGTCTCTTGAAACATCCCTCAAATATTTTCTTTTGTTTCTTTTCTTTCCTGATAAAAAATGTATTATATCAACGTATTAGCGATTCATTTATGAAAACGTTTTAGGCTGAGTTCAAGAGGGAGGTGAATTGAATTTTGAAAGATTTTTCCTGATTTAGACCTTTGAAAAATAGTTTTCGCAATTTGAAAAACTTTAATGAATCTTGGTGCTGAAGATATAGGGTGCAGTAAAGAAATAAATTGATTCAAAGCATGAATGAATCAATTTGTTATAAAGACAGATATAAGCACACAGCAGATTCTCAATCACACAGAATTGCAATTTCACAGCAGCACTTTAAGCAAGTCAAGTTTACACAGTTTCAATAACAAAATACACTCAGAACAGAACCACACAAAAATCAAACTTTGAATGAGAGCAAAGAGAAACAGAATTACAAAATACTAATTTAAAACTCTTATCACAACACTACACTGATTTAAATCAATATTAATAAATCTGATAAAGTTTCCTAACACCAGTAATTAATACAGAATTGAAAGTTGTTCAAAATACAGATTCAATTATTCAATTATATCAAGAAAAAAGAACAAGAATATAAATTTTGCATTATTACACCAATTCAGCCAAAGTTCCAATTCTTTATTAAATCACAAATTTAGAATCTTGTATGTATAACTGATTAAGAAAAGAACCAATCTGATAAGCAAAATTTCTTTGACTGCTATAGCAGATTTATCAGAAATCAATATCGAATTCAAGTTACAATACACACATCAATATTCAGCAGAGGACTTAAACCAGTTTTATCAAGATTACCAAAAATTAATTCAATCTTTCAATTTAATTTAATATGTAGAGCAAGAATAAATCAAGATTATGAGAGAAGGGTTCAAGAAGAAGAGACACAATCAATTTTATATTGGTTCACCACAAAGGGTTACTTCCAGTCTTCTCTACACCACTTGCAAAGAAAGTTCCACTAACTCAATTAATTGTTCACATACAATTAATCAACCAATTTCTACTCCCCGTAGAAATTAGAACCCTGCTAAATTGATCTAATGCTCCCCGCAACCTCCAATCAATTTCAGCAGAAACATCAGGCTAATTCCTATAGCCCAAACCAGTCAATTTCTACTCCCCGTAAAAATCAAGAACCCTGCTAATTGATAAACTGCTCCCCACAGCTCCCTATCAATTTCAGCAGTAAAACCAGGCTAATTCCTATAGCCCAGAACAGTCAATTTCTACTCCCTGTAGAAATCAAGAACCCTGCTAATTGATAAACTGCTCCCCGCAGCTCCCAATCAATTTCAGCAGAAACACCAGGCTAATTCCTATAGCCCAAACTAGTCAATTTCTACTCCCCGTAGAAATCAAGAACCCTGCAAATTGATCTACTGCTCCCCGCAGCTTCCAATCAATTTCAACAGAAAACACAGGCTTACTTCTAAAGCCCAAACCAGTACAAACGTTCAATGAATTTCACAGAATTACAATGAATACACCTCAAATCTTGATTCAAACAGGATCAAGAAGGGTTTAGAAAAACTCCCTGATTGGCGCAGAAAGAAAGGCCTGTACACAGTCTTGAAGAAACCCAGTAGCACACTTTAGTCAGAATTGATTCTTCAAGTAAAAGCCCTCTTTCGAAACTGATTATTATGAAAACAGCAGAATCTCTCACAGTATTTCTCACAGAATGTATTTCAAAGCGATTGTGATTTTCAGAAATGTATCTCTCTTCTTTCTTTTCTCTGTTCTCTTTCTTTTTCCTATTTCTTGTTTTTCGCTCTTGAAAAACCCACTGTTTTATAGAAGAAGAGCTCAAACCAGATTTTCAGAAAAACAGTTAATTCAGTTAAGCTCAGGCACGAATAAATTGATTCGGCTTAACCTGAAATCAGTTTGTAATAGTTCAGTACTTTGTTTTCCAAAACTGTTAATTCAGTTATGCTCAGACACGAATAAATTGATTCGGCTTAACTTGAAATCAGTTCATAATAGTTCAGTACCTTATTTTCCAAAACTGTTTTAACTACCTTATTTTCCAAAACTGTTTTTAACTGAAGTTAAAACCTTTTTATGGTTTGATTTAAATCATTTAACCCATGTGCTAATGAATTTCTCCTTAGATGTGCATAGGTTCTCTTTCACGGCCAATCATACTCACTCACACTAAGACACAGCCTAGAACACATTTCCACTTGCTTGCTTTGGCTTGCTGGTTATGTCTTGCATGGCTTCATCAAATCCTTAAGTATTGTGGGAATACTAACAACTTTAAATACAAAATATTTTAAGAATTTCATCTTTTACTATTTGCTTTTTTAATTTTTTAGTATTTTTGACAATTTTTTTTTGTATTTTACATGTCTACGGTTTTCAAAAAATTGTAAAATTTTTGTGTTGTTTTATTGTATGGATCCGAGATTTTATCAAAAAATTCTACAAAACTATGGCTTTTTTCTTCAAAAAAATTGAGATATTTGAAATCCAAAATTTCAACAAATTTCCATTGTTCACTATTTCTTTTTTATGTTTTTAGCATTTTTGACATTTTCTTTTCTATTTCACCTATCCAAACTTGTCCAAAAATTATGGAATTTTTTGAAGTGATTTATTGGAAGGGTTAGATATTTTACCAACGATTTCTGGAAAATTCTAAAAGTTCTTTTTAAAAAATTATAGATATGTAAAATAATTTTTTTCCAAATTCTGCGGTTTAAATTTTTTTTATTTTTTTATTATTTTTGACATTTTATTTTGAATTTCGACTATCTGTACTTCTCAAAAAATTCTAGAACTTTTTATGTTTTTTTTTATTTTATGGATTAGAGATTTTATCAATGAATTTTGAAAAATAATGGACTATTTTTCTAAAAAATATAGACATTTGAAATCTAAAATTCTTTATAAATTTCATCGTTTACTATATGTTTTTTTATTCTTTTAGCATTTTGGTAATCTTTTTTTTCTATTTCACCTATCTAAACTTGTCAAAAAATTCTAAACATTTTTGTGGTGCTTTATTGTACGGATTATAGAATTTATCAGAGAATTCTGGAATTTTTATTAAAAAAATAGAGATACTTTAAATACAAAATATTTTTAGAATTCCATCGTTTACTATTTGCTTCTTAAATTTTAGTATTTTTGACATCTTTTTTTTCTATTTTACATGTCTATGGTTTTCAAAAAATTGTAAAATTTTTGTGTTGTTTTATTGTATGGATCCGAGATTTTATCAAAAACTTGAGATATTTGAAATACAAAGTTTCAACAAAATTCCATCGTTTACTATCTTTTTTTTTTAGCATTTTTGGCATTTTGTTTTCTATTTCACCTATCCAAACTTGTCCAAAAATTATGGAATTTTCTGTAGTGTTTTATTGGAAGGGTTAGAGATTTTAGCAACGATTTCTGGAAAATTCTAAAAGTTCATTTGAAAAAAATATAGATATTTGAAAGAATTTTTTTTTCAAAATTCTACGATTTACTGTTTGTTTTTTTTTTTTATAAACTGTGACATTTTATTTTCAATTTTCTCTATCTGTACTTGTCAAAAAATTATAGAAATTTTTATGTTTTTATATATTATGGATTAGAGATTTTATCAAAGAATTTTGAAAAATCAATGAATACTTTTATAAAAAATACAGACATTTGAAATCCAAAATTCTTCATAAATTCCATTGTTTACTATTTGTTGTTTTTTTATATTTTTAGCATTTTGGTAATCTTTTTTTCCTATTTCACCTATCCAAACTTGTGAAAAAAATTCTAAACAATTTTGTGGTGCTTTATTGTACGGATTATAGATTTTATCAGAGAATTCTGGAAAATTCTTGAATTTTTATTAAAAAATAGAGATACTTTAAATACAAAACATTTTCAGAATTCCATCGTTTACTATTTGCTTTTTTAATGTTTTAGTATTTTTGACATCTTTTTTTTTCTAGTTTACCTGTCTATGATTTTCAAAAACATTTAAAATTCTTTTGTTGTTTTATTTTATGGATCCGAGATTTTATCAAAAAATTCTGCAAAACTATGGTTTTTTTTTTCAAAAAAAATTGAGATATTTGAAATCAAAATTTCAAAACAAATTCCATGTTTACTGTTCTTTTTTTAATTTTTTTAGCATTTTTGGTATTTTGTTTCCTATCTCACCTATCCAAACTTGTCCAAAAATTATGGAATTTTCTATAGTGTTTTATTGGAAGGGTTAGAGTTTTTAGCAACGATTTCAAGAAAATTCTAAAAGTTCTTTTAAAAAAATATAAATATGTAAAATATTTTTTTTTTCAAAATTCTGTGGTTTACTATTTGTTTTTTTTTTATTTTTTTATTATTTTTGACATTTTATTTTCAATTTCGTCTATCTGTACTTGTCAAAAAATGCTAGAAATTTTTATGCTTTATTATTTTATGGATTAGAGATTTTATCAAAGAATTTTGGAAAATCAGGGAATATTTTTAAAAAAAATATATACATTTGAAATCCAAAATTGTTCATAAATTCCATCGTTAACTATTTGTTCTTTTTATTCTTTTAGCATTTTGGTAATCTTTTTTTCCTATTTCGCCTATCCAAACTTGTCAAGAAATTCTATACATTTTTGTGATGCTTTATTATACGGATTTTAGATTTTATCAGAGAATTCTGGAAAATTCTTGAATTTTTATTAAGAAAAATAGACATACTTTGTATACAAAACATTTTCAGAATTCCATCGTTTACTATTTGCTTTTTTAATTTTTTAGTATTTTCGACATCTTTTTTCTGATTTACCTATCTATGGTTTTCAGAAAAATTGTAAAATGTTTGTGTTATTTTATTGTATGGATCCGAGATTTTATCAAAAAATTGATATATTTGAAATCCAAAATTTCAACAAAATTTCATCGTTTATTATTTCTTTTTTACTTTTTTAGCATATTTGGCACTTTGTTTGCTATTTCACGTACCCAAACTTATCCAAAAATTATGGAATTTTTTGTGGTGTTTTATTGGAAGGGTTAGAGATTTTACCTACGATTTCTGGAAAATTCTAAAAGTTCTTTAAAAAAAATATTGATATGTGAAATATTTTTTGTTCAAATTTCTGCGGTTTACTATTTGTTTTTTTATTTTTTTATTAGTTTTGACATTTTATTTTCAATTTCGTCTATCTGTACTTGTCAAAAAATGCTGGAAATTTTTATGTTTTTTTATTTTATGGATTAAGATTTTATCAAAGAATTTTGGAAAATCATGGAATATTTTTCAAAAAAATATAGACATTTGAAATCCTAAATTCTTCTTAAATTCCATCGTTTACTATTTTTTTTATTCTTTTAGCATTTTCGTAATCTTTTTTTCCTATTTCACCTATCCAAACTTGTCAAAAAATTCTATACATTTTTGTGGTGCTTTATTGTACGGATTATATATTTTATCATAGAATTATAAAAAATTCTTGAATTTTTATTAAAAAAATACAGATACTTTAAATACAAAACATTTTCAGAATTTCATTGTTTACTATTTGCTTTTTTACTTTTTTAGTATTTTTGACATATTTTTTTCTATTTTACCTGTCTATGGTGTTCAAAAAAATTGTAAAATTTTTGTGTTGTTTTATTGTATGGATCCGAGATTTTATCAAAAAATTGAGATATTTGAAATCCAAAATTTCAACAAAATTCCATCGTCTACTATTTCTTTTTTATTTTTTTAGCATTTTTGGCATATTGATTGCTATTTCACGTACCCAAACTTATCCAAAAATTATGGAATTTTTGGTGGTGTTTTGTTGGAATGGTTAGAGATTTTACCAACAATTTCTGAAAATTTCTAAAGGTTCTTTTAAAAAAATATTGATATGCAAAATCTTTTTTTTTTCAAAATTCTGCGATTTACTATTTGTTTTTTTATTTTTTTTATTTTTGACATTTTATTTTCAATTTCGTCTATATGTACTTGTCAAAAAATGCTAGAAATTTTTATGTTTTTTTTTATCGATTAGAGATTTTATCAAAGAATTTTGGAAAATAATGGATTATTTTTCAAAAAAATATAGACATTTGAAATCCTAAATTCTTCTTAAATTCCATCGTTTACTATTTTTTTTCTATTCTTTTAGCATTTTGGTAATCTTTTTTTCCTATTTCACCTATCCAAACTTGTCAAAAAATTCTATACATTTTTGTGGTGTTTTATTGTACAGATTATAGATTTTATCATAGATTTCTGGAAAATTCTTAAATTTTTATTTAAAAAAATAGAAATACTTTTAATACAAAACATTTTCAGAATTCCATCGTTTAATATTTGCTTTTTTAATTTTTTAGTGTTTTTGACATTTTTTTTCTATTTTACCTGTCTATGGTTTTCAAAAAAGTTGTAAATTTTTTGTGTTGTTTTATTGTACGGATCCGAGATTTTATCAAAAAGTTAAGATATTCGAAATCCAAAATTTTAACAAAACTCCATCGTTTACTATTTCTTTTTTATTTTTTAACATTTTTGGCATTTTATTTTGTATTTCACGTACCCAAACTTGTCCAAAAATTATGGAATTTTTTGTCGTGTTTTATTGTAATGGTTGAAGATTATATCAGCGATTTCTGGAAAATTCTAAAAGTTCATTTTAAAAAAATATTCATATGTTAAATTTTTTTTTTCAAAATTCTGCGATTTACTATTTGTTTTTTATTTTTTTTATTATTTTTGACATTTTATTTTCAATTTCGTCTATCTATATTTGTCAAAAAATTCTAGAAATTTTTATCTTTTTTTTATTTTACGGATAATAGATTTTATTAGAAAATTCTGGAAAACTCTTGAATTTTTATTAAAAAAATAGAGATACTTTAAATACAAAACATTTTCAGAATTTCATCATTTACTATTTGCTTTTTTAATTTTTTAGTATTTTTGACATTTTTTTTCTATTTTACCTGTCTATGGTTTTCAAAAAAATTGTAAAGTTTTTGTGTTGTTTTATTGTATGGATCTTAGATTTTATCAAAATATTGAGATATTTGAAATCCAAAATTTTAACCAAACTCCATCGTTTACTATTTCTTTTTTATTTTTTTAGCATTTTTTGCATTTTGTTTTCTATTTCACATACCCAAACTTGTCCAAAAATTATGGAATTTTTTGTGGTGTTTTATTGGAAAGGTTAGTGATTTTATCAACGATTTCTGGAAAATTCTAAAAGTTATTTTAAAAAAAATATTGATATGTGAATTTTTTTTTTTTCAAAATTCTGCGATTTACTATTTGTTTTTTTTATTTTATTATTATTTTTAAAATTTTATTTTCAATTTCGTCTATGTGTACTTGTGAAAAAAATTCTAGAAATTTTTATATTTTTTTATTTTACGGATTATAGATTTTATCAGAGACTTCTGGAAAATTCTTGAATTTTTATTAAAAAAATAGAGATACTTTAAATACAAAACTTTTTTAGAATTTCATTGTTTACTATTTGCAATTTTAATTTTTTAGTATTTTTGATATCTTTTTTTTTCTATTTTAGCTGTCTATTGTTTTCAAAAAAATATTATAAAATTTTTGCGTTGTTTTGTTGTATGAATCCGAGATTTTATCAAAAAATTGAGATATTTGAAATCTAAAATTTCAACAAAATGCCATCGTTTCCTATTTCTTTTTTATTTTTTTATCCTTTTTGGCATTTTGTTTTCTATTTCACGTACCTAAACTTGTCCAAAAATTATGTAAATTTTTGTGGTGTTTTATTGGAAGGGTTAGATATTTTACCAACGATTTCTGGAAAATTCTAAAAGTTCTTTCAAAAAGAATATTGATATGTGAAATATTTTTTTTTCAAAATTCTGCAGTTTACTATTTGCTTTTTTATTTTTTTGTTATTTTTGACATTTTATTTTCAATTTCGTCTACTGTACTTGTCAAAAAATGCTACAAATTTTTATGTTTTTTTATTTTATGGATTATAGATTTTATCAAAGAATTTTGGAAAATCATGTAAAATTTTTCAAAAAAATATAATTTGAAATCCAAAATTCTTCATAAATTCCATCGTTTACTATTTGTTTTTTTTATTTTATTATTATTTTGATAATCTTTTTTTCCTATTTCACCTATCAAAACTTGTCAAAAAATGCTAAACATTTTTGTGGTGCTTTATTGTACGAATTATAGATTTTATCAAAGAATTTTGCAAAATTCCTAAATTTTTATTAAAAAAATAAAGATACTTTAAATACAAAACATTCTCAGAATTTCTTCGTTTACTATTTGCTTTTTTAATTTTTTAGTATTTTTGACATCTTTTTTTTCTATTTTACCTATTTATGGTTTTCAAAAAAAATTGTAAAATTTTTGTGTTATTTTATTGTATGGATCCGAGATTTAATCAAAAAAATTAACATATTTGAATTTCAAAATTTCAAGAAAATTCAATTGGTTATTATTTCTTTTTTATTTTTTTAGCATTTTTGGCACTTTGTTTGCTATTTCACATACCTAAACTTGTCCCAAAATTATGGAATTTTTTTTGGTGTTTTATTGGAAGCGTTGGAGATTTTACCAACAAGTTCTGGAAAATTCTAAAAGTTCTTTTAAAAAAATATTGATATGTGAAATTTTTATTTTTAAAATTTTGCGATTTACTATTTGGTTTTTTACTTTTTTATTATTTTTGACATTTTATTTTCAATTTCGTCTACTGTACTTGTCAAAAAATGCTGCAAATTTTTATGTTTTTTTATTTTATGGATTATAGATTTTATCAAAGAATTTTGGAAAATCATGTAATATTTTTCAAACAAATATAATTTGAAATCTAAAATTCTCCATAAGTTCCATCGTTTACTATTTCTTTTTTTATTCTTTTAGCATTTTGATAATCTTTTTTTCCTATTTCACCTATCCAAACTTGTCAAAAAATTCTAAACATTTTTGTGGTGCTTTATTGTACGGATTATAGATTTTATCAGAGAATTCTGGAAAATTCTTGAATTTTTATTAAAGAAAATAGAGATACTTTAAATACAAAACATTTTCAGAATTCCATCGTTTACTATTTGGTTTTTTAATTTTTTAGTATTTTTGACATCTTTTTTTTCTATTTTACCTGTCTATGGTATTCAAAAAAATTGTAAATTTTTTGTGTTGTTTTATTGTATCGATCCGAGATTTTATCAAAAAATTAAGATATTTGAAATCCAAAATTTCAACAAAATTCCATCGTTTACTATTTCCTTTTTATTTTTTTAACATTTTTGGCATTTTGTTTTCTATTTCACGTACCCAAACTTGTACAAAAATTGTGGAATTTTTTGTGGTGTTTTATTGGAAGGGTTGGAGATTTTACCAACGATTTTTGGAAAACTCTGCAGTTTACTATTTGTTTTTTTATTTTGTTATTATTTTTGACATTTTATTTTCAATTTCGTCTATCTATACTTTTAAAAAAAATTTAGAAAATTTAATATATTTTTATTTTATGGATTAGCTATTTTATCAAAGAATTTTGCAAAATCACGTAATGTTTTTCAAAAAAATATAGACATTTGAAATCCAAAATTCTTCATAAATCCCATAGTTTACTATTTGTTTTTTTTATTCTTTTAGCATTTTGATAATTTTTTTTTCCTATTTCACTTATCCAAACTTGTCAAAAAGTTCTATACATTTTTGTGGTGCTTTATTGTACGGATTATAGATTTTATCAGATAATTCTGGAAAATTCTTGAATTTTTATTAAAAAAATAGAGATACTTTAAATATAAAACAATTTCAGAATTCCATCGTGTACTATTTTACTTTTTAATTCTTTATTATTTTTGACATCTTTTTTTTCCATTTTACCAGTCTATGATTTTCAAAAAAATTGTAAAATTTTTGTGTTGTTTTATTATATGGATCCGAGATTTTATCAAAAAAATTGAGACATTTGAAATCCAAAATTTCAAAAAATTCCATCATTTACTATTTCTTTTTTATCCTTTTAGCATTTTCGGCATTTTGTTAGCTACTTCACGTTCCCAAACTTGACAAAAAATTATGGAATTTTTTGTGGCGTTTTATTGGAAGGGTTAGATATTTTACCACCGATTTCTTGAAAATTCTAACAGTTCTTTTAAAAAAAATATTCATGTGAAACATTTTTTTTTCAAAATTCTGCGATTTACTATTTGTTTTTTATTTTTTTATTATTTTTGACATTTTATTTTCAATTTCGTCTAGCTGTACTTGTCAAAAAATGCTAGAAATTTTTATGTTTTTTTATTTTATGCATTAGAGATTTTATCGAAGAATTTTGGAAAATCATGAAATATTTTTCAAAAAAATATAGACATTTGAAATCCAAAATTCTTCATAAATTCCATCGTTTACTATTTTTTTTATTCTTTTAGCATTTTCGTAATCTTTTTTTCCTATTTCACCTATTCAAACTTGTCAAAAAATTCTATACATTTTAGTTGTGCTTTATTATACGGATTGTAGATTTTATCAGAGAATTCTGGAAAATTCTTGAATTTTTATTAAAAATATAGAGATACTTTCAATACAAATCATTTTTAGGATTCCATGTTTTCTATTTGCTTTTTTAATTTTTAAGTTTTTTTTACATATTTTTTTTCTATTTTACCTGTCTATGGTTTTCACAAAAAATATAAAATTTTTGTGTTATTTTATTATATGGATCTTATATTTTATAAAAAAATTTGAAATATTTGAAATCCAAAATTTTAACAAAATTCCATCCTTTACTATTTCATTTTTATTTTTTTTAGCATTTTTGGCATTTTGTTTTCTATTTCACGTACCCAAACTTGTCCAAATATTATGGAATTTTTTGTGGTGTTTTATTGGAAGGGTAAGATATTTTACCAACGATTTTTGGAAAATTCTAAAAGTTCTTTTAAAAAAAATATTGATATGTGAAATATTTGATTTTTCTAAATTCTACAGTTTACTATTTGTTTTTTTATTTTCTTATTATTTTTGACATTTTATTTTCAATTTTGTCTATCTGTACTTGTCAAAAAAATTTAGAAAATTTAATTTTTATTTTATTTTATTGATTAGCTATTTTATCAAAGAATTTTGGAAAATCATGGAATGTTTTTCAGAAAAATATAGACATTTGAAATCCAAAATTCTTCATAAATTCCATCGTTTACTATTTGGTTTTTTTTATTCTTTTAGCGTTTTGATAATCTTTTTTTTCCTATTTCACTTATCCAAACTTGTCAAAAAATTCTATACATTTTTGTGGTGCTTTATTGTACGGATTATAGATTTTATCAGAGAATTCTGGAAAATTCTTGAATTTTTATTAAAAAAATAGAGATACTTTAAATACAAAACAATTTCAGAATTCCATGGTTTACTATTTGCTTTTTAATTTTTTAGTATTTTTGACATCTTTTCATCTAGTTTACTTGTCTATGGTTTTCAAAAAATTCTTAAAATTTTGGTGTTGTTTTATTGTATGGACTCAAGATTTTATAAAAATATTCTGCAAAACTATGGTTTTTTTCCAAAAAAAATTGAGATATTTGAAATCCAGAATTTTAATAAAATTCTATCGTTTACTATTTCTTTTTTAGTTTTTAGCATTTTTGGCATTTTTTTTTCTATTTAACCTATCCAAACTTGTCAAAAAATTATGGAATTTTTTGTAGTGTTTTATTCTAAGGATTAGAGATTTTATCAACGAATTCTGGAAATTTCTAAAAGTTATTTTACAAAAATATAGATATGTGAAATAATTTTTTTTTCAAAATTCCACGGTTTACTATTTGTTTTTTTATTATTAATTTTGACATTTTCTTTTCTATTTCGTCTATCTGTACTTGTCAAAAAAAAATTCTGGAAATTTTTATGTTTTTTTATTTTATGGATTAGAGATTTTATCAAAGATTTTTGGAAAATGATGGAATGTTTTTCTTAAAAATATACATATGAAATCCAAAATTCGTCATAAATTCCATTATTTACTATTTGTATTTTTTCTTTTTTTAGCATTTTTGACGTCTTTTTTCCCTATTTCACCTAATCAAACTTGTCAAAAAATTCTAAATGTTTTTGTGATGCTTTGTTATACGGATTATAGATTTTATCAGAGAATTCTCGAAAATTCTTGAATTTTGATTAAGAAAAATAGAGTTATTGTAAATACAAAACATTTTCAGAATTCCATCGTTTACTATTTGCTTTTTAATTTTTTAGTATTTTTGACATCTTTTTTTCTATTTTACCTATTTATGGTTTTCAAAAAATTCTTAAAATTTTTGTGTTGCTTTATTCAATGGATACGAGATTTTATTAAAAAATTCTCCAAAACTATGGTTTATTTTTCAAAAAAAAATGAGATATTTGAAATCCAGAATTTCAATAAAATTCCATCGTTTACTATTTCTTTTTTATTTTTTCAGCATTTTTTGGTATTTTTTTTCTATTTGACCTATCCAATTTTGTCAAAAAATTAGGGAATTTTTTGTAGTGTTTTATTCGAAGGATTAGAGATTTTATCAACGAATTCTTGAAATTTCTAAAAGTTCTTTTACAAAAATATAGATATGTGAAATATTTTTTTTTTAAATTCTACTGTTTACTATTTGTTTTTTTGTTTTTTTATTATTTTTGACATTTTCTTTTCAATTTCGTCTATCTTCACTTTTCACAATAATTCTGGAAATTTTTATGTTCTTTTATTTAATGGATTAGAGATTTTGTCACAGATTTTTGGAAAATCACGGAACATTTTTCAAAAAATATTGACATTTGAAAGCCAATATTATTCACAAATTCCATTATTTACTATTTGTTTTTTTTATTAGCATTTTTGACGTCTTTTTTTCCTATTTCACCTAATCAAACTTGTCAAAAAATTCTAAATATTTTTGTGGTGTTTTGTTATACGAATTATTGATTTTATCAGAGAATTCTCAAAAATTCTTGATTAAGAAAAATAGAGATATTGGAAATACTAAAAATTTTCAGAATTCCATCGGTTACTGTTTGCTTTTTAATTTTTTTAGTATTTTTGACATCTTTTTTTCTATTTTACCTATCTCTGGTTTTGGAAAAATTCCTAAAATTTTTGTGTTGTTTTGTTGTATAGATCCGAGATTTTATCAAAAAATTCTGCAAAACTATGGTTTTTTTCTAAAAAAATTGAGATATTTCAAATTCAGAATTTCAACAAAATTGCATCGTTTACTATTTATTTTTTACCTTTTTATCATTTTTGGCATTTTTTTTTCTATTTCGCCTATCTAAACTTGTCAAAAAATTATGGAATAGTTTTTAGTATTTTATTCGATGGAATAGAGATTTTATCAACACATTCTGGAAATTTCTAAAAGTTCTTTTACAAAAATAGAGATATGTGAAATATTTTTTTTTTTCAAAATTCCGCGGTCTACTATTTGTTTTTTATTTTTTTATTATTTTTGACATTTTCTTTTCAATTTCGTCTTTCTGTACTTTTTAAAAATTTATAGCAAATTTTATGTTTTTTTATTTTATGGATTAGAGATTTTATGATAGATTTTTGGAAAATCATGGAACGTTTTTCTAAAAAATATAGACATTTGAAATCCAAAATTCTTCATAAATTCCATTATTTGCTATTTTTTTTTCAGCATTTTTGATGTCTTTTTTTCCTATTTCACCTAATCAAACTTGTCAAAGAATTCTAAACATTTTTGTAGTGCTTTCTTGTACGAATTATAGATTTTATCAGAGAATTCTCGAAAATTCTTGAATTTTGATGAAGAAAAATAGAGATATTGTAAATACAAAACATTTTCAGAATTCCATCGTTTACTATTTGTTTTTTAATTTTGTAGTATTTTTGTCATCTTTTTTTCTAGTTTACCTGTCTATGGTTTTCAAAAATTTCTTAAAATTTTTGTGTTGTTTTATTGTATGGATTCGAGATTTTACCAAAGATTTTTGGAAAATCATGGAACATTTTTCTAAAAATATAGACATTTGAAATCCAAAATTATTCACAAATTCCATTATTTACTTTTTGTTTTTTTTTTAATTTTATTCTCATTTTGGACGTCTTCTTTTCATATTTCACCGAATCAAACTTGTCAAAAAATTCTAAATATTTTTGTGGTGCGTTATTATACGGATTATAGATTTTATCAGAGAATGCTCGAAAATTCTTGATTAAGAAAAATAGAGATATTGTAAATACAAAAAATTTTCAGAATTCTATCGATTACTATTTGCTTTTTAATTTTTTAGTATTTTTGACATCTTTTTTGTCTATTTTACCTATCCATGGTTTCAAAAAATTCTTAAAATTTTGGTGTTGTATTATTTTATGGATCTGAGATTTTATCAAAAAGTTCTGCAAAACTATGGTTTTTTTTCGGAAAAAATTGAGATATTTCAAATCCAGAATTTCAACAAAATTCCATCGTTTACTCTTTATTTTTTATTTTTTTATCATTTTTGGCATTTTTTTTCTATTTTACCTATCCAAACTTGTCAAAAAATTATGGAATATTTTGTAGTATTTTATTCGAAGGAATAGAGATTTTATCAACAAATTATGGAAATTTCTAAAAGTTCTTTTACAAAAATAGAGATATGTGAAATTTTTTTTTTCAAAATTTCACGGTCTACAATTCGTTTTTTTATTTTTTTTTTATTTTTGACATTTTCTTTTCAGTTTTGTCTATCTGTACTTTTCAAAAATTTATGGAAATGTTTATGTTTTTTTATTTTATGGATTAGAGATTTTATGATAGATTTTTGGAAAATCATGGAACGTTTTTCTAACAAATATAGACATTTGAAATCCAAAATTCTTCATAAATTCCATTATTTGCTATTTTTTTTATTTTTTTTAGCATTTTTGAGGTCTTTTTTTCCTATTTCACCTAATCAAACTTGTCAAAGAATTCTAAACATTTTTGTGGTGCTTTCTTGTACGGATTATAGATTTTATCAAAGAATTCTCGAAAATTCCTGAATTTTGATTAAAAAAATAGAGATATTGTAAATACAAAACATTTTCAGAATTCCATCGTTTACTATTTGCTTTTTAATTTTGTAGTATTTTTGACATCTTTTTTTCTAGTTTACCTTCTATGATTTTCAAAAAATTCTTAAAATTTTTGTGTTGTTTTATTGTAAGGATCCGAGATTTTATCAAAAAAATTGAGACATTTGAAATCCAAAATTTCAACAAAATTCCATCATTTACTGTTTCTTTTTTATTTTTTTAGCATTTTTGGTATTTTGTTTTCTATCTCACCTATCCAAAGTTGTCCAAAAATTATGGAATTTTCTGTTGTGTTTTATTGAAATTCTGGAAAATTCTTGAATTTTTATTAAAAAAATAGAGATACTTTAAATATAAAACATTTTCAGAATTCCATCGTTTACTATTTGCTTTTTTAATTTTTTAGTATTTTTGACATTTTTTTTCTTGTTTACCTATCTATGGTTTTCAAAATTTTTGTGTTGTTTTATTGTATGGATCCGAGATTTTATCAAAAGATTATGCAAAACTATGATTTTTTTTTTAAAAAAAAATTGGGATATTTGAAATCCAAAATTTCGAAACAAATTCCATTGTTTACTGTTTCTTTTTTATTTTTTTAGCATTTTTGGTATTTTGTTTTCTATCTCACCTATCCAAACTTGTCGAAAAATTATGGAATTTTGTGTAGTATTTTACTGGAAGGGTTAGAGATTTTAGGAACCATTCCTAGAAAATTCTAAAAGTTCTTTTGAAAAAAATATAACTATGTAAAATAATTTTTTTTTTCAAAATTCTGCGGTTTACTATTTGTTTTATTTTTTTATTTTTTTATTATTTTTGACATTTTATTTTCAATTTCGTCTATCTGTACTTGTCAAAAAATTCTAGAAATTTTTATATTTTTATATATTATGGATTAGAGATTTAATCAAAGAATTTTGAAAAATCATCGAATACTTTTCTAAAAAATACAAACATTTGAAATCCAAAATTCTTCATAAATTCCATTGTTTACTATTTGTTTTTTTTATAGCATTTTGGTAATCTTTTTTTTCCTATTTCACCTATCCAAACTTGTAAAAAAATTCTAAACGTTTTTGTGGTGATTATTCTACGAGATCAGAGAATTCTGGAAAATTCTTGAATTTTTATTAAAAAATAGAGATACTTTAAATACAAAACATTTTCAGAGTTTCATCGTTTACTATTTGCTTTTTTAATTTTTTAGTATTTTTGACATCTTTTTTTTCGAGTTTACCTGTCTATGGTTTTCAAAAAAATTTAACATTTCTGTGTTTTTTATTGTATGGATCCGAGATTTTATCAAAAAATTCTGCAAAACTACGGTTTTTTTTTTTCAAAAAAAATTGAGATATTTGAAATTCAAAATTTCAAAACAAATTCCATCGTATACTGTTTTTTTATTATTCTTTTAGCATTTTTGGTATTTTGTTTCCTATTTCACATATCCAAACTTGTCCAAAAATTATGGAATTTTTTGTAGTGTTTTATTGGAAGGGTTAGAGATTTTACCAACGATTTCTGGAAAATTCTAAAAGTTCTTTTAAAAAAATATAAATATGTAAAATAATTTTTTTTTTCAAAATACTGCGTATTACTATTTGTTTTTTTAGGTTTTTGTTATTTTTTACATTTTATTTTCAATTTCCTCTATCTGTACTTGTGAAAAAATTCTGGATATTTTTATGTTTTTTTATTTTATGGATTAGAGATTTTATCAAAGAATTTTGGAAAATCAAGAAAAATTTTTCTAAACAATATAGATATTTGAAATCCAAAATTCTTCATAAATTCCATCGTTTACTATTTGTTTTTTTTTTAATTTTTCTAGCATTTTGGTAATCTTTTTTTCCTATTTCACCTATCACAACTTGTCAGAAAATTCAAAACATTTTTGTGGTAATTTACTGTACGGATTATAGATTTTATAAGAGAATTCTGGAAAATTCTTGAATTTTTATTAAAAATATAGAGATACTTTAAATACAAAACATTTTTAGAATTCCATCGTTTACTATTTTCTTTTTTAATTTTTTAGTATTTTTGACATCTTTTTTTCTATTTTACCTGTCTATGGTTTTAAAAAAAATTAAAATTTTTGTGTTGTTTTATTGTATGGATCCAAGATTTTATCAAAAAGTTCTACAAAACTATGGTTTTTTTTTCAAAAAAAATTGAGATATTTGAAAAGCAAAATTTCAACAAAATTCCATCGTTTACTATTTCGTTTTTAGTTTTTTAGCATTTTTGGTATTTTATTTTCTATTTCACCTATGCAAACTTGTGCAAAAATTATGGAATTTTCTATAGTGTTTTATTGGAAGGGTTAGAGATTTTAGTAACGATTTCTAGAAAATTCTAAAAGTTCTTTTAAAAAAATATAAATATGTAAAATAATTTTTTTTCAAAATCTGGATTTTCCTATTTGTTTTTTTTTTTTATTTCTTTATAATTTTTGACATTTTATTTTCAATTTCGTCTATATGTACTTGTGAAAAATTCTAGATATTTTAATGTTTTTGTATTTTATGGATTAGAGATTTTATCAAAGAATTTTGGAAAATCATGGAATATTTTTCTAAAAAATAGAGGCATTTGAAATCCAAAATTCTTCATAAATTCCATCGTTTACTATTTGTGATTTTTTATTTTTTTAGCATTTTGGTAATCTTTTTTTTCCTATTTCACCTATCCAAACTTGTCAAACAATTCTAAACATTTTTGTGGTGATTTATTGTACGGATTATAGATTTTATCAAAGGATTCTGGAAAATTCTAAAATCTTTTTTTTAAAAAATAGAGATACTTTAAATACAATACATTTTCAAAATTCCATCGTTTACTATTTGCTTTTTTAATTTTTTAGTATTTTTGACATCTTTTTTTTTTATTTTACCTGTCTATGGTTTTCAAAAAAAATTTAAAATTTTTGTGTTGTTTTATTGTATGGATCCCAAATTTTGTCAAAAACTTCTACAAAACTATGGTTTTTTTTTTCAAAAAAAATTGAGATATTTGAAAACCAAAATTTCAACAAGTTCCATCGTTTACTATTTCGATTTTAGTTTTTTAGCATTTTTGGCATTTTGTTTTCTTTTTCACCTATCCAAACTTGTCCAAAAATTATGGAATTTTCGATAGTGTTTTATAGGAAGGGTTAGAGATTTTAGCAACAATTTCTTTAAAATTCTAAAAATTCAATTAAAAAAAATATAGATATTTCAAATAATTTTTTTTTTCAAAATTCTATGGTTTACTATTTGTTTATTTTTTTTTTATAATTTTTGACATTTTATTTTCAATTTCCTCTATCTGTACTTGTCAAAAAATTATAGAAATTTTTATGCTCTTATATATTATGGATTAGAGATTTTATCAAAGAATTTTGAAAAATCATGTGTTAGCACCAGTGGATAACTAATTGTATTTGATGAAGCCAACCATGTGTGAAGAAGTTCAAGACCTATGATCATATGTGGAATGCATGAAGATTCATGAAGATTTGAAGCTTGGTCTAGAACTTAGGAATGTGGTTGAGGCAAGTATGATTCAACTTAGCATGATGTGC
>Ga0209489_104855_pt1 | contig 24215 bp, 13 predicted proteins | sample SiratrowhiteBW_FD_187527 | JGI IMG/M metagenome (GOLD analysis project Ga0209489, IMG submission 187527) | Root nodule microbial communities of legume samples collected from California, USA - Siratro white BW (SPAdes) (version 2) | ecosystem: Host-associated > Plants > Roots > Nodule | place...
TTAGTTATAAATAAAAGAAATTAAGATAAGAAAATATATATTAAATATGATGAATAATAGTGTAAAAAAATAAACAAAGTAAAAGTTATAAATTGGCTAAAGTAACTTGTTGTTTATAAAATAAAATATTTTATATATTTTATCAAATACTCTTATATTAGTCAAAAGAATTTTTCAAATAAGCTAATAAATTCAATTTACTAAAGACATTTATCTTATATAGTACTATCTATTTATTTTAAGTTACATTATGAAATAGTGAAAATCAATTATTTAACTAAATGATGAAAACAAATTGTAATATTGTGCATTGTTTACACTTTAAACAGTTAAAATTTTAACATTAATTTTTATTTTATATGTTATTCTTCGATATGGTAACTAATACTTTAAACCAATACGCGGTAGAAAATAAAGGGTGAGAAAGGACAGTATAGGAATCTGCTTTTGTAGTAAATAACAATTTATAGTGTAATATTATTACATATAAATTATTTATAAAGAAAAATGTCGTTCTACTCTAATTTTAATTATAAAACATAATAAAAAAGGGAAATGAAATATGATTTGTAATTAAAAAATTAGAAAAATAATAATGAAAAGCGGTGATGTAAGTCATGCCGATCAATGTTATAAGATACGAACTTCTATTAATTGTTTTAGAACATAACATATAAACCGTTAAACCTTATGTCTTTTGTGAGTAGTGTAACATTCCATAATAATAAATTTCTATTTAAGCAGTTAAGATAGCATAATTATATGCGTATTATAGTAATTCATGTTTAACATACATCAAAATACATATTCATACTAAATTTAAAATCTTAAATATATATTTACAAAATAGAAGTCCAGCTCAGTGTAAGAGATTATCTACAGTCTTTCCTGCAGTATCATCTGTTCCTCCGTGTGTAACACATAATTATCACAGATAGATAATATAGATACCAACAAACAAGAAAAGGATAAATTGATAAATTTGAAAACATCTTAAAATAACTCAGAAATCAATAATAAACATCAACAATACATAGGCCAATCAAAAACAAATTACTTCATTCAATTTCTTTCACAATTACAACTATATGACTCTAACTCAGATAACAAACTTGACTCTACTTTCGGAGGACTAATGCATTGAATAGATCCTGAGATATGCACCTGTCATACATCTCCCAGTTGTGAGCTCACACAGCCTCCAAACAAATGAATCATTAATTATATATGACAGAGTTAGTCCCTCTTGAGACTTTTCTGACCAGTTATGTTTCAAGTTGCAGTCACCCAGTTCAGAGCTCTTTCGACTCTCACCACCTGGTAATGATTATCTATTTGATTCCTATTACTAGTAGAGTTAAGATATCAATTGTTATTGATTAAATCCTTAGATAATGCACTTTCTAACTAACCTATACATAACTGTTTTCTTTCTTGAAAACACTATGCCTAAGCTTTGACCAACTAATAAATACTTTATCCTTTCCATAGCATAATATAAATCTCTTCTCATGTAATCATTCACTACACCATCAATATTCATAAACTTTAAATTATCTTTTCACCTGTCATATTAAATCCATAACTAGCATTGCAAGAGAATCAAACAATCAACATAAAAAAGCCCAACAACTTCACTCCAGGGCCAATCTCGCCTAGGCTAGATCACTCTGCCTGGACGAGAATACTTCCTTGCTCGGGCAAGATGGGTCCAGAGAGCACCCCAGCTCCAGGGGTCTTCTCTCCTGGGCGAGACAACTCTCGCCTGAGTGAGTATATCTTATCGCTTGGGCGAAAACACTCCAAAGAGCACACTTGCTTCACGAAACCATTCTCACCTGGGCAAAATGCTATCACTTGGGCGAATTATGCAGAAAACAATGACCTTTCAGATGAATTATGCAATTATTACCATTTCAGAGCTATCAGACATGACTCAGATGACTAACTTAAACATAAATTCAACTAGCATGCAAGTTAATCAATCTACCCTTGCACAAACAGTCCACTCAACATAACAACCTAACATTAAATTTCACAAAATCACAGTGTACATGCAAAAATCAATTCAACAACCAGAACAGAATTAAAGTCTCAGACCCACACAAAATTGTCACAGACGAAATTCACAAATGCTAGCCTATCAAACCCTAAGTCACGATTAGACTGAAATCAAACACTTGCATGTCAGCTTCCCTCACCTAAATTGTAGTGGAAGTTCTTTCTAACAGTCCCAACAGCCTGAGCTCCTCAGGAATTTGAATCTGCACCAAAGGACCTCTGATCAACGATCAGACTAATATACTAGGGAACTAAGCTCACAGAGGCACCATCTAATGGCTCAGAGACCATATGCGAGCTCAAAACGTAGATGAAAGACAAAAAACTAAACTGACTCTAAGGAAAGAGGGCAGAAAATGAACTTACTCTAACGAAGATTCTGATCGGGTAGAATTGTTTTGTTCTCTGCCATGGGTCCAACGATGGGCTCCGCTCGTGAAACAGATAAAAGACGGACACAGAGTCTTAGAGAGAAGTCAGAAGAAAGGGAAAAGATAGACATTTAGAGAGATTGTAGCTCAGTCACTGGTAAAAAATTGTTGAATAGTGACCGAAATTAGTCACTAATCCAAATATAAAAAATAAATTAAAAATCAATTAAACACTACAAGAAAAAGATTGTTTAGAGACCAATTTTTAGCTACCAAATGAAATGGTTACTAATTGTGACAAAAATAGTCACCAAATTAGATTTTGGTTGCTAAATAACTACAAAATAAAAGTAATGATTGAATTTAGTGACCAATTAAGTCAAATAATTGGTATCTAACATTAGCTACCAAGGTTTTAGTGACCTATACCATTAGATTCTAAATTAGTCTATAACTTAATTAGATACCAATTTAGAATCTAATGACATAGGTCACTAAAACCTTGGTATCTAATGTTAGATACCAATTATTTGACTTAATTGGTCACTAAATTCTATCATTACTTTTATTTTGTAGTTATTTAGTGACCAAAATAATCACAAATTAAATTTTGGTTACAATTAACAATCATTTCATTTGGTAGCTAAATATTGATCTCTAAATAGTTTTTTCTTTTTTATAGTGAAAGTACATGAATTTCTAATGGACAATTCAATAAAATCTTCTCTAATTTTCTGTGTGAGCCAAATATAACGGTAGAGTCGAACTTACTAAAAAAAATTCTACATATTCATAGTATATAATAAATTTTAAAGCCAAACAAAGTCTTAATCTCAATATTCAATTTATAAATATAAATTTCATTATTAATATTCAACCAATTTTAATCAGAGTTGGACAACAAACAACTTCAAGTTTTTTCATCTTACTATACCTAACATTTGAATACTTTAGAAAGACACTCTTTTCAACTCACTCAAGCATATTGTTTTCTAAAAAATGCCTAAGTAGTGTACCAATTATTTATATATATATATATATATATGTATATATATATATATATATATATATATATATATATATATATATATGTATATATATATATATATGTATATATATATATGTATATATATATTAATAATTTAAAGGGTATGAATTTCTTATTTTTGGCGCAAAACAAATATAACAAAAAAGTCAAATCTATCAAACAATTGCATCTTCATGATATATAGAAAAATCTTACACCAGAACAACTTTCGTAACGTATAAAGTGGGCAACTTCTAAAAGATGCCTAATGTTTATTGGAGCAAAGTTAGTAGATTTGGATAACCTTTCCATTACAACCCAAATAGAATCTAACCCTTTGAGGATTATTGGAAAACCTTCCACGAACACTACATATATATTGTCCCATTTTCACTCAAAGATGTCCAAAGGTGTAACAAACTTCAAGGCTTTTGATGTTTTCTTTTACCTTAGTCTTCTAACATGCTCAACGGGAAAACATGAACTTATTTGCCTTTATGTTCATACGGTCATCTAAATATGTTTTTAAGCTCTTGAACATCTTTGTAGTTCCTAAGTGAATACTCAACCCTTTTCACGAGCTTCCAATAAGATTAACGTTTTAATATTTAACACATTAGTTATAAAAATCCTATTCTTGAACCTCATCTCCATTTTTGCCTATGTTAAATCCTATTGAGGAATAATTCCCTAACCAAAATACTAGCACAATTTAACATTTTCTTGACTATTAACCACTTGAGAACAATACGAGGAGAAGAACGCAAGAAGCACCACTCTAAAGACGCAATGAAATGAAAAGCCAAGTAGGAGGAACATGTTGACGAGGGTGAAAGTAATAAGAACGGGAAGAACACCACGTGACGAGGGTGAAAGTAATAAAAATGGGAAGAAGACACTGGCTTCATGTGGGCAAAAAGGATTTTAAACACCATTCTGTCTTAGTTGTTTAATAACAATAATGCAGAAAGTAATATTATTGGTTCATGTTAGAGTTAGCATACAATGTTACTTTCTAGGTCAATTGACAAGTTAGTCACAACCTTTTTTTCTGCATATTTTTTAAATAATATTGAAGTTTATTGTAGATTCCTTTCTTCAAAGTAGTAATAGATAAATACAGTAGTAGATAAATGACATAGACTAATTCCTTTTATTCTAATAGACTATAGAAATCATTTATGTGAAGCTGTAAATATATATATATATATATATATATATATAACTTACAACTACTCCATCAAATAAATTTCATAATTATATTATTATTATTATTATATTTGATAATATTAAGAATATTATTGATAATATTAATAATAGTATTAATAATATTAATAATATACTTCAAAATATATACATTTATGGGTTGACTAAGTTATCATTGTATAACGAATACTGAAATTGTGAAAGTTACATGAAATTAGTGTTAATCATGAATTCGAGGCAAATAACAATAGTAAAGTTGTCATAAGAAAATATCATTATTTTAAAAATTGTGTTGGTTTAGATGACACTACATTTGTGACATTTGCATCTAACAGGCCCACATAAGGATATTAGCGAGGATCAAGCCGTCGCAAACGCTGAAGGTAGTTAAGACGGCTTAGTCATCGTTAATATCATGTCAGGATATTAGCAAGAGCCAAGTCACCGCTAATACCTTTGTGTGGGCCTGACCGATGCATAATGTAGTAGATGTAGTGTCGGCTCGACCATCGAAAAAGCTGACACAATGTAAAATTGGGATAAAGAAATTACATAAAAATATGCAAACTAACACAATCCTGAAAATTAGAAAAATCCCAACATTCATAAATATATATAAGTGCAACAGAATGAAGTTTTAAAAGACATTTAAAGTTTAATTGAACTAACTACAATATTTTAAAATGTTAATACTAACAATACAGTTCAACTAAAACTTAAAATAAAAAAAAAACATAAAAACTTAAATTGAAATACATGAGAATGAAAAAAGTCTTCCTCCAATCAAGTGCAGAAAAAACTTGTCATAAGAATGAAAATTATTTCAATAATAGTTATTAAAAGATAAAATTTGATATAAGTAAGTATATATTTGATGGTAATAAAACTCACATACTGTGAGTGTGAAGGTTAGGAAAGAAGGTGGTGTCATCGCCTTTGGCATAATGGGGTGGACCTGACTTGTACCAGTAGAAGCATCACCGCATTGCTACTCCATCATCGGCAAGTTGCTCCTTTACCATCCTCAGGTCGTCCTCCAGTTGGTGAACTTTTTCTGTTGTCGTCCTTGCTTCTTGCTTTATTTTAACAATTTCGCGAGCCATTCGTTTTTCTTTTTCAGTCTGAACCGGAAAGTCACCGGCAAAAGTAAAGGACAAGGGCTGAGTGAGGGAGGATACCCCTTGGTGGTAGTTACCAACCATGTCTCCAGTGCCATAAACTCGACATCTACTCTTCCCTCCAACAACTTCCTTCCAAGCCTGAAGCTCGGTTGCTGCATCTAGCTTAGTAGCTTCGGTATTCGAACCTGATGGACCCTCTGACTGCGTGACCCTCAAGTGCTTCTGGTATGTTTCCTACACAATCATTTGGACATTGAAAAGTTAGAAATTACAAAAAAAAAATATAGGTAATATGGAAAAAGTTGTAAGAATAAACTTACATAAGTCTTGTGTGAGCGGTATCAACCCGTACACCCTTCTTGTTGGTGTGAATGGCCATAAATAGTTCATCGAACTGGGTGTCCATATTGACGTTCTTGTAAAACTTTTATAATTAGAAACAATATTTTTTAGAAAAAACAATTGATTACACTGAGAAAATGGGGAATAATACTTACTAGGTCCAGTGCAATGTCGAAGCTTGACTTAATCTCAGACGAGTGCAATGCTCCACCCCGAGTGGAAGACCGATTAATTTTATTTTGGGATGATTTTACTTTGAACTTTTGGATATCCCAATAGCTCAAAAGTCCACCCCATGCTTCCTCACCCATCCACATAGGTCATGAGCCACGTGCCCTTACTTTCATCAAAATGTTACAAAGTCTTTTCCTGAATTTGGCTCATAGACCTTCTTTGTCTGCCACTCATCCTGAGAGGCCCAAGTCACTCTATTATGTAAAAATATTATAAACAAAAGTTAATATAATGTTATTGAAAATTATTTCATTATAGTGTTATTTGATGTTTAAATTAAATTACCTTAAAGTCAATCCACCATTTAAGCTGGTCCTCTTCAGTCATGGTATCATAATGATGGTAGGGCCCCTTGAATGATGACTTGATGCCTCAATAGCATAATGGTTTGGTGTCCAGTTAAAAAACATACAAATAAACATTGTTAAGCATTCACTTTACAAAAAATGAAATTAAATCTAAATATTATTACTTACCCTTTACCTAGAGGTTGGATGATGACCCTTCCATTAGGATCACGTCGAACCTCATCAGTAGGCAGCTCGTGATGGGAAGGAGTAGTTGTGGCATGGTCACCACTATTACCTAGTGGCTGCACCGAGGGACCAACATGGGCAGAGCAACCAGGTGTGGGGTCAACTTTGGGATCAAGGGTGGCTTGTATAAAGGGAGAAGGAGTGGACTACATGAAGAGAGAAGAGGTAGGTTGCACGAAGGGAGGAGTGATAGCCTGTACAAACGGAGGGGGGTGTGTTGTACAAAAGGAGGAAGAGTAGACTACATAAAAGGAGTTGTGGTGGGGTGGAGTGGTGCACTCCAACTCTGATGGAGTGGGGCACACTAACTATGATTACTAGTAGGAACAAAGGAGGAGGGGCCGACTGGATCATAAGTATGATACACTGGTGCAAGCCACCCCTGGTGAGTTGTACCAGCATATGACAGAGGCTAAGCTGCGAAATAGTCCTATCTATTTTCCTTGAAAAAAAAATAACTAATGTAAAATCAGTATAAGTATGAAAATTTTAAATGTCTTAGGTAACTTAGTATATAAATAATAGTATATGTTAGACTTTGTTGTACTCTTAATCTGAATCTTGTTCGTCATTATTGTCATTTTGTTCATCAACTTCATTTGAGAAGTCAAGGTCTTCATCTATGTCATTATCAACTGGTTCAATGGGATTATGATCAAGTACTTTAAGAATGATCACGTCAGCTAGACCTTGTACCGTTCAATTGTGAGAACTAGTAAGACAGTAGGCGACTCATCAACTTGATATGGAAATTCATCTTCGACGTGGTCAACTTGGACATGAGCTCGGGACTTTGTTGTAATTGCCAATCACTACCAACGAAGGTTCTTACATATGTTTAGGTGACAAAATAGACATATCTTACTTTTTATGGAAGAATAAATAGATCATACAAAGCATATCTTCCATTTAACTTCACTTCGATAATATTATATTGTGATTAAAATTTTTTCACATAATTCATTGTAGGATCAAACCATTCACAAAAGAAAAGGGAAATCTTCTTACTGAGGCTAAGATACTCAAATTCATAAATGTGGTGAATTATACTGTAAAAGTCATCTCCACCTCCGTCTGTAACACTTTTAACATACAATCCATTGTTCATTATTTTTTTACCATGACTCTATGTGTTTGTATGAAACTTATACCCATTAACAACATAGATATTCCATGACGTGGCCTTTGAATTAGGTCCCAAACCTAGCGCTTATAAGTTTTAGTCGGTTATGTCATTCCTTTCGTCATGAACCTATGTGATAGTCATGCGGTAATATTAGATTTATTCATGGGATAAAAGAAGTGACGACCATAAGTACATAAGTACACTTATATATCACTTGAACCATTCAGAAAAATCGTTGTGTATAAATGTTGAGTCATCTTCAACATTGATGGAGTTTACTTGTAAAACAATATTGAAAAAAAGCAATCAGTAAAGTTGATAGGCTATGACAATTTACTTGAAATTAGGGTGAGTTAAACTTACTCTAGTATGGGTTTAACCTCATTACAGTTTATGAGAATGTGAACATGGGTAGAATGATATTCTTTGTCTGTCAGCCAATGATCTTTGCTCGATTTACTTGGACGTACACATCTGTTCAAAATTGACAATGTATACTGCACTTCATTATTTAAAAAGTAGACTTAATTCAACAAGGGCACTACATACAAAGTCTGACAATGACCGAAAAGCAATCAGAAGTAAACATTTCATAAAAACGTGACAATTGTGACTTTACATGCCATGCGTACTCCTTTTGTCAGGATTTGCATACCTTGCAATATGAGAAGCATAACCATCAGGCATCTTTAACTCGCTAATCCACTTATAAATTGATTTGACATATGTCGGTTAGAAGGTGTAGTTGACCTTTGGCTTTGCTAACTTTCCATTATGTAACTGCACTAACTCCAAGTCTCCCTAAGCACACAACTCAACAACATCCAACCCTGCCTTTTCATTGTCATTGGTTTTGCCCTTAACATCCATCACAGTGTTGAACACATTATCAAAAAAATTATTCTCTATATGCATGACATCAGGGTTGTGTCTTAAGAGATTGTCATTCCAATATGAGAGATCCCAAAATATAGATATTTTTGTCCAATTGTGAAATTTTCCATACCCAGGCAAGTTGTCAAAGGGACCATCAGTTACTTTTGGAAAATCACTGAGAAGCCCCATAATTGGTGCCCTTTCATGACATAAGGTGACCCATTTATTACAGCTTTGCTTTTGAGGAATCTTCTCTGACTCTTTCTGAAAGGATGATTTGTTGGCAAGAATCGTTGATGATAATCAAACCAAGAAGTTTTACCCCCATATCTCAATTGGAATGCTTTAGTGTCCTATATACAATACGGACAGGCTAATTTGCCCTTAGTTCCCCACCTAGACAACATCCCATATGCTGGAAAATCATTTATTGTCCATATCAAGCATGCTCGCATTACAAAGTTCTCTTTAGTTGAGATGTCGTATGTGAAGACACCTTCATTTCACAATAGTTACAGGTCATCAATAGGCGATTGTAAGTACACATCAATCTTCTTGGTTGGGTTTGTCGGACCTGGTATTAGACAGGTTAGAAACATGTATGACTTTGTCATACACATTTCAGGGGGTAGGTCGTAAGGAGTCATAAATATCGGCCAAAAAGAATATGGCGATGTTGAAGCTTGCACATATGGTGTAAACCCAACAAAACACAAACCTAATCTAATATGTTGTGGGTTAGTTGCAAAATCGGGATATACATTATCAAAGTGTTTCCAAGCTTTATCACTAGGATGTCGCAATAAGCCATCGTCCCATTTGTTCTCATGGTGTCATCTCATTTGCCTTGCTGAATCCATTGAAGCATACATTCTTTGTAATCTTTGAATGATTCTCAAATAAAACATTCTTTTAATTGACACCTTTTTATATCTTTTGTTCTGACCCTTGGCAGGCAAATATCCTGGAAGACCACAAAATTTGCACTAAATTAATTCACTATCATCTTTATAATATAACATGCAACCACCCTGACAACAATCAATCTTCACAGACTTCAATCCGAGACTTTAGACAACTTTTTTTGCCTTATAGTAGTTCTTTAGGATGGAATTTTTTCTTGGAGAAAGTCAAGCATTAGTTGTATGAAATAATCTAAACATTTTTCTGTAGTATGCCAATTGGTTCTAGAGGCCAAAAGCCTAATGGCTACCGATAGTCGGTACTCTGTTGCTCCATTGTAAATGGGTTCATTTGCAGATACTAACATGTCATAAAACTTCTGCGCCTCTGCGTTAAGGGGTTCTCCTTCATTCATCTCTTGACTTTTGACATGTTCATAATGAGTTGTTATGTCAGCTACCTGTGTGTATGCATCGTACACCATTTCGGTATCTGACCCAAAGTTGACACCATAATTCATGTTTTCATAACTGGTGGATGCATAATCTATATTGTCATCAATTGACCTATCTTCTCCATGATAAACCCATAAATGATAGTTGGGTTGAAACCCATATTGTATCAGATGAGTCGTCGGCCATGGTCGACACAAAACTTCAACGCGAATAGCGTCAGCTTTGACCGACGTAACCTTAGTACTTTCTACCATCGGTCAGGACGACACGACGACCGACACAACCTTTTAAATATATCAAAATCATTTTTGTTTATTATTTATATTTCTTTTGGTGTACTAGTAGCAAAAACGTGTGATCTCGATTTTTTTCCTGTATCAACTGTTCTCTCTCTTGAGAACACCTAATTTTATTCAAAATTAATACAATTAAATTTTGACCTTGTTGGATGTGTGGTTAGTGTAACACCATCCAATTTACCCAATTAAAATTAATATGTAATTAAAATTTGAAACAAATGAAGAGTCTCTTGTGTTGTTCTGCACATTCACTCCTGTTCTCCACCCATTTCAAATGAAGAGTCGAGTCTCTTATGCTGTTTTGCTCTTATTTCAAAGCAAGAGTCTCTTATGCTACTTTGCACGTTCACTCTTCCTTCTTGATTGGGTTTCATTTCAAATTCAGTTAAAATAAAATAAAATAAAGTAAGATACTTTTAATCATCTCTTCCTCTTCCTGCCAAATTCAAAGTGGTTGATTTTGTAAACTTAAGTTTGATGGAGTATTAACAAATTAATTTATTTCATTACAATATTTTATATCATTTTCTTAGTTATGAAAGAGTAATATTTTGTTTTTGTTTATGAGGTTTGTGACTTTAATTTGGGTCTCTTTTGGACACTAGATGTTTTTACATTATTATTACTCCTTCATAGTATATAAATATATCACTCCTTAATAGTATATCAATATCTCTTTTGGACACTAGATTTTAGTTAATGTACTATTTATCAATATATATTATTACTTACTATTAAATTATTTATAGTAACAATATAAAAATTAATTATCATGTGTGACAAATAATATTTATAATATGCAAATTCAGTTAAGTTATATATACAAAATGCAAATCAGTAGCTTTTAAATAAACATAACTATCATATATAAAGGTTGTCAAATGAACATAACTATCACATGCAAATTAATTTCTTCGTAATTTTCATAAACCATATGTGGAACATAAAACATATCTTTTAAGTCAATCATATATGTTTAGTATATCCTACAATAACCATATTCATACAATCATATCTATCTTTGAACATATATAATGAAATATAACATTCATTTAACATTTTTTCTCTTTCTTTTGCACTATCTTCTAACTAGAAAACAGGTTTCACAATTTAACATATTCAATTAATCATTTATAATTATTAATTACTAATAATTTTAAATATTCATACTTTAATTTCCATTGTTATATTCATATATCAAATAACATAATAAAAAATTATATTATTTTAAATACACAAATACATTATAAATATTATATGTATAAACTTTAATACAAAATCATTAAATTGTTAAAACAAAATTACTATTTACGGATTAAAATTTTCAAAACTTTACTTTAGAAAACTTTCTTAAATCATCAAATATTATTTCTACTTCATCTTAAAACTTGAAAACACTTATAGAGTTATGCATGTTTATATAAATTTTATATCTAAACACTTCTTCCTTAACATTTTGAACACTTATTCTTTAATGTTTGAAGTAATATAATATGTTTATACAATCATATATGTATCTAATAGATATACTACATTGCTTTCAACCAATAAAGTATAATTTAATATGCATATTTCATGCATCAAATATGATAAAAGTGTTTAATAAATTTTATTGATATTCAAAATACTGCTAACTTTTCTTTACTATCACTCATTATTAATTATTTTTAATTATACTTTATCATTTTATTTCCGAGCTACATAAGTTGTATCTTATTTCTATTTTTCTTAATATTTTCATATTTTTCTTTTAAAATTTGTTTACTCCAAAATACTTTACCATAAATCATTAAAATATGTTTATCTAATTTCGTCACAATCAATTTTATAAATGTATATTTATAATTACTTTTTAACTTAATTTTTTCTATACAAAATATTTAATTTTTTTACTTATTTTTAAAATATTTAGATATTTTCGAATTTAATATCAATACTTCTTATTTATATAATGCTCACAAACTATTATACTATTTTATTTATTTCCTCAATTATTTATCTTACTACAAAAATTATTATTGGTAATAATAATTTTTTTATTTATTATTTTTACTAACAAATAATTAAATTAGGATAATTAAATTCAACTAAGCATAACGTCAATTCAGTCAATTCAATTTTGTTTTTTTTTTAAATTATTCTCTTATTGTGTCGGCTGACGCATCTTATTTTTTTTTTTTTTTCATTTAGCGAAAGTTTTTATATAGATTTAGCTACCCTTACTCTTCATCTTTTTCTTTTGTCAAATGTGCGTGGATATAACTGACGCAATTTGCGTTCAGCATTTGACCACCACAAACTTTTCGTATATTTTACCATTTTCTTATAATGATAATATTAATAATATTAACACAAATATTAATTATAATAATAATAATTATAATATTAATTATTAATATTACGACCAGTTTAGTATATAATAATTAGTAGATAAATTAATAATTTCTTATAATAACATTTAATACATGTTTTAAATATATTATAATACTTATTTTATAATTTGATTGGGTGATTACCCATATAAATGTGTGTAATTATACTAATATCTGGAGTAACCTAATTTTTATGTGATGAAATTTGTTATGTTTGAAATTGGTTGAACATGATAAATGAGAATGCCGGTTACGTAAATGGTAATTGATCCTTTTGAAACATGGTGTCTGTAAAAAGGTGTCTGTACCGAGAATTGAGTCCTTAATTATTCAGATTTTAGTAATACTAACATTGAAGATGTCACAAGATATTTAAATTTCACTAATATTTACATCATAAAGATATGAAAGGTGAAAAATGGATGAAAAATTTTGATCTTTAAAATATTATATCAAATAAATTTTATAATTATATTTTTCTATAAGCTTTATAATTATATTTATTATTATTATTATTAGTAAGAATAATATTAATAATATTAAAAATAATATTAATAATAATTTTAATAATAATAATGATAAAATATTAATCATATTTATAATATTAAGAATAGTATTAATAATATTAATAATCATATTAATTATAATATTAATAATAATTATTATAATATAAATAATAATATTAGTTATTAGTATTACCAATACTTTTATGTAAAACCACTAGTAGATAAATTGAAAATTTCTTAAAATAACCTCTAATTTATGTTTTAAATATATCATAATGTCTCTTTCAAATGTATATAATTATACTATTATATCAAATAAACTTTATAATTATATTATTATTATAATTAAGATTAATAATAATAATATTAAAAATGATATTAATAATAATATGGATAATATTAATAATACTAATACTAATATTAATAATAATAATATCAATAATAACATTAATTATATTGATAATATTAATTATAATATTAAAAAAATTAATTATAATATTAATCATAATAATAATATAAATAATAATATTAATTATTAATATTACCAACAGTTCTATGTTTAACGATAAATTGAAATTTTATTCTAATAATCTCTAATGCATGGTTTAAATATATCATAACGTCTCTTTCATAATTTTGATTCATCTGATTACCCATAAAAATGTATATAATTATACTAATATTTGGATCAACTTGATTTTATGTGGTAAAATTTGTTGTATTTGAACTTAGTTGAATATGATAAATTAATATGATGATTATCTAAATGGTAATTGATCTTTTTAAAATATGTTTTTTTCTGAGAAATTGAGTGGTTAATGACACAAGATATTCAGATTTCACTAATATTTTAAATCACAAATATATTAAAAGTGATATTCAGATTCCACTAATATTCAAAGCATAAATATATTAAAGGTGACACAAGATATTCACATTTCACTAATATTTAAATCATAAATATATTAAAGGTGGGAAATGGATGAATATTTCTTGATCTCTCAATTCTTATGAACTATGTGAATCAATAAATAGGTTATGATCTTAAATCATGTGTTAGTTTCTTCTTGACATGACGAGTATTATCTTCCAAAAGTTAAGTCATAAGTTAATTTGAATTTATGTAATTTATAAAAGTATTTTTAAAGTTATAAATACGTAGGTTAAGTTCAATTTATTAAAAAATCACCATAGAAGAATTTTTCAAATTCAAAACTCAAATAATTAAATACTATTATTGATTAAGATACAATTAATTAAATTATTTAATCAAACATTTTTTTAAAAATGTTTAAGTTTCTATGGTTTCTTTAATTACATGATTCAAGTATACGTTTTAACTTTTTTAAAAAGAAGTAATATTTTATAACTCTGAACTAATTTCTGTAAAACATTAAAAAACATTCTTTAATGGAAACGTTGAACCTTTGATTTAATTAAATATGAAAAACATGATGCACCTGAAATTTAAAGGAACAAATTTCAAAAATAAATTTTAACATTCAAAGGTATTAAATAATTTATTGAGATTTATGTTGGCCAGAAAAAAAAAAAAAAAAATTTTTAATAATATATTCCTCAACAGTCTATATATATCTTATATAGTGAGGTGGATATGCACACCAGAAAGAGATATCAGAATTCAGAACTAAAATTCTCTTGAAATGGCTTCTCGCTTCTGTCAATCTTTTATCTTCGGAGTTTTACTTGTTGCTTTGGTTCTCACATCAGGTAAATGGAATAAAGAATTACTTTTGCATGAGAAAAATGATGATATTTTTTTTTATTCTTTTTGAAAAAACAAAAATTCATAGTTTTATGTCAATTTTATATGCTGAAATTTTGATCTAAATGCAGTACCAGAAGCAGTAACAGGAATTACTGATCCAGGCCTTCACTGCACAGAGCGATGCACTATAACTTGCAACGATAATTGCTTTAATAAGGGCTTTAAGGAAGGTTTCTGTCAAAAGCAAGGATCTCTTAATCTTTGTTGCTGTTCTAATTCATAGATAAAATGCGTGTTTGAACTAAGCATTTTATTCTGATTGAATTACCAGTATTATGTTACAACTATCAGTGAATTAACACAATAAATCGTTCTTCATAATCTTCTGTATTTCTTTCAAGACATGATTTTAAACTTTAAGAATTCATTTCTAACAGAAATTGATCATGGAACGAGAGGATATTCATATTTGATTCAAGTTAAGTCCAAAACAGATTAACCGTATAATTAATCTAAATTAATTATAAAGAAATTAAGAGAACAATAATTCTCATATTAGAATCAAAGACACGCGTAGTGATAATTACGGATTTCAATTATATATATATATATATATATATATATATATATATATATTATGAAATTAAAATAAGTTTTGTGAAAATGTAACCCCCTAAAAATTATATATTCAAATCTTATATATCAACAAAATATAATTTCAAACCATAAAACATTTAATACATAAAAAAGAAAAGGAAGAAATAAACAAATATATTTTATTTATTTTATTTTTTATTCTTTAGCTTGAGCGAGAATATTTCTGTTTGAGCGAAAATTCTCTCGTTTGAAAATGGTATAGGGAGCACTCTACTTCTAGTGCTATTTTCGCTTGAGAGAAAATATTTTCTCACTTGGGCGAAAACCTTCTCGCTTGGATGAAAACTTTCTCGTTTGAGCGAAAATCAACCTGAGAGCACCCATTTTTTTTTTTTTACTATGTCTCGCTCAGGCGAGACATGCAAAGTGAATCTTTTCTGCATATTTCGCTTGGGTGAGATTCCCTCGCTTCACCGAAAGCATTAGAAAATGATTTTTCAAAACAACTAACTTTTATCTACGACTAAGTATTAATATGCATTCAAAATTCAAAGTACAACATAAAGTATCCAAATATATCAAACTTATGTACAATTGTCTACACGACAAAAAGACAAACCATCGTAAAGTTGTAAAGTCTTTAAATACATCACACATATATACGAGTGTATACAAAACAGAAAGATGACCAAACTAAGGCTATATACTCCTTAAGGTGCTCCAAATTAGACAAGTAAGGGTAAACTAGTGAAATGATGTTTTTAGCTTGTAAGAGTAAAAATAATTGAAGTGATTAGATTTAAAAATTTAAATATCAATTCTCAAGTCAAATACAAATAAGTCTAACACTCAATAACAATTGTTCATACTCTATTCCAAATTCATTGACTTCACAATGACCCATTTGCAATCATCGTACCTTGATTTCCTTTGAATCCCCAATACTCTTATCTCATTTCAATCAAAATGATTGCATGTAGACTCATCATTCAGTCATAACAATAATCATATCATCTCAACCATTTTGAAGCTTATAGGTGCATATGTAACTATGGTACCTTGATTTCCTTTCAATTCCCATTACACTAGTTTCATTTCAACCAAAATGATTACATATGAGCCTATAACTCAATCATCACATATAGCACATCAATTCCATCATAATGAAGCATATAGAGACATATGTAACTATGGTACCTTGGTTTCCTTTCAACCCTTAGTACACTGGTTTCATCTCAACCATAATGATTATATATAAGTTTATAACTCAGTCATCACACATAACACATCAATTCCATCAAAAAAATCAAAATATTCTCACATGTTACTTTCTAACATCATTACTCAAAATAGTTCAATTAATCACACCAAATCAAGATAAACAATCAAACTCATTCAGTGCTCAAGGACTAGTTAAACTTGCAAGAAAGACTTGAGAACTGATCATCACATATTCAAGTCTTCTATCCTAGAGTTCTATTTAAAAGTAACTAACTAGTATAAAAAAAAGTTACTAGCTTTCCTTACCTTAGACGATGATCCCCTATCAATTCCTCCAATCAGGCAACAACATCAGTCCAACTCTAGGGATCTAGAACAAGTTATCCAAATAACACCAACTTTTAGTATAATCTTAATCAAGTTGAGAGGAACACTTTTCTCAATTGTTCCCACCAACATTGATGACAAAAACTTAACGAAAAATAAAGAATAAGTGATCTTCAGAGTAAATAGGAACTTACTCTGAATGAGATTTTGTTCGGTTAGAAATGATTCTATGATCCTCAGCTACTACGGGGCTTGATTAGATTCTAAAACAGATGGAATATGAAGGGTGAAATTAAGAGAGAAGGGAGAGAGTGATATGGAGAATGGAGGGCAAGAGAGAGAAAGCTATGGTGGTTTTGTTCTTATCTTTTTGGGGTGGGGTGTTACATTATCCCCAACTACAAAAATTTTCGTCCTCAATAATTTAGCTTACCAAGGAAAAGATTAGGGTATGATGCTCAGATGTCCTCTTCTATTTTCCAAGTGGAATCACCAGAAGTGAGATACTACATGACTTTGACCATAAGTATATCTTTTCCACATAGTTGTTTCATGTGAGAGTCCAAGATCTAGATTGGCCTCACTTTAAAGGAAAGATTCTCCTTCACTTGTACTGAATCTGATTCTAGAATATGACTTGGATTAGGTACATATTTTCTTAGTTGAGATACATGAAAAATGTTGTGAATATTGGCTAAGGAAGGTGGCAAAGCAAGTTCATACGCAACAGGACCTATCCTTCTAATAACTTGATAAGGCCCTATAACCTTTGGAGTCAATTTCTTTGATTTAATAGCTCTTCCTACACCAGTAAATAGTGTAACTCTTAGAAAGACATGGTCACCTGCAGAAAATTCTAAAGGTCTTCTTCTTTGATCTGCATAAGAGTAAAAAGAATTGAAGTGATTGGATTTAAAAATTTAAATATCAATTCTCAAGTCAAATACAAATAAGTCTAATACTCAATCACAATCTTTCATACTCTATTTCGAATTCATTGACTTCACAATGACCCATTTGCAATGACCGTACCTTGATTTTTTTTCAATTCCCATTACTTTGATTGCGTTCCAATCAAAATATTGCATATAGACTCATCATTCAGTCATAACAATAATTATGTCATCTCAACCATTATGAAGCTTATAGGTGTATATGTAACCATGGTACCTTGATTTCCTTTCATTCCTAGTACACTGGTTTCATTTCAATAAAAATGATTACATATGAGCCTATTACTCAATCATCACATATACCACATCAATTCTATCATACTGAAGCATATAGAGACATATGTAACCATGGTACCTTGGCTTCCTTTCAACCGTTCATTTCAACCATAATGATTACATATAAGTCTATAACTCAGTCGTTACACATTAATTCTATCATACTAAAGCATATAGAGACATATGTAACCGTGGTACCTTAGTTTCCTTTTCAACCCCAAGTAGATTGGTTTCATTTCAACTAAAATCATTACATATAGCTCTATAACTAAGACATTACACATATCATTTCAATTCCATTAAACAACAATCAAAATATTCTCACATGTTACTTTCTAACATTATTACTCAAAATAGTTCAATTAATCACACCAAATCAAGATAAATAATCAAACTCATTCAGTGCTCAAGGATCAGTCATACCTGCAAGAAAGACTTGAGCATTGATAATCACATATTCAAGTCTTCTATTCTACAGTTCTATTTAAAAGTAACTAACTAGTATAAAACAAGTTACTAGCTTCCCTTACCTTAGACGACAATCGCCTATCAATTCCTCAAATCAGGGAACAACACCAATCTAACTCTAGGGATCTAGAACAAGTTATCCAAATAATACAAAATTTTAGTATAATCTTAATCAAGTTGAGGAGAACACTTTTCTCAATTGTTCCCACCAATATTGATGACAAAAACTTAACAAAAAAATAGAGAACAAGAAATCCTCAAAGTAAATAAAAGCTTACTCTGAATGAGAATTTGATGGATTATAAATGATCTTATGATACTCAGCTACTGCAAAGCTTGATCTAATTCTGAAAGAGATGGAATATGAAAGGTGAAATTAAGATAGAAAAGAGTGATATGGAGAATGGAGGGCAAAAGAAAGAAAGCTATGAATGTTTTTTTTTTTTTTTCTTATCTTTTCGGGGTGGGGGTTACACAAAACAAATTCTTTCATTGATAAATTGAAATTTCCAATTATAAAATATGCTTATATTGAATATTTTGTTTTATTTTAACTTGTCACAGGTCTAACAATTTTTTATTTATTAAATTTTTGAGTTTTCATTATTTTATAAACTGGTAATATAATGTATTATAACATTCACGGGTTAACCTTAATTTGTAATTAATTTTTTATCAAATAAAATTATATTTATTAACCAAAATCACTGGCAATACTATTTCTTTCGTCCACTACTGTAATTTTGTCCGGTTCACTTGGCAATAGACTAATTTGAGTTAACCTATGGTGGCTCACACTAATTTCACTAAAAGAAATATAATAAGATTATCATAAATATTAAAGAATGAAACTTTAATTATATAATATATGTTCAAAATTATCTATTGAAAACTACCTTTTTTTAATATTATTTGGTATTTATTATTATTATTATTATTATTTTTATTGTTGTAATTTATAAAATATCGTACGTAGGATTTATGAATAAATATTTAAGATATATTATACTGATCACAACCATTTTTCTAAAATATATTAATTATTATTATGAATATTATTACTATTATAATATAATAAATGATTAATATCATCACTAATAAAAATAATATTAATATTATTATTATTATTATTGATAGTAAAAAATATTAATAATGTTAATCATAATATTAATAATATTATTAATTATAGTATCATCAATAATATTATTAAAAATAATATAAAATTAATATTAATACGAATACCAATAATATAATATCAATATTATTATTATCATTAACACTATTATTAATATTAATAATAATAATATTATAATTATTTTTATTAATAATATTAACAATAATAATATTATAATTATTATTTTTAGTAACGATATTAAGAATAATAATATTATTATCATTTTTATTAACAATATTATTAATAATAATAATATTAATTTCGTTAATGGTAATTTATATTGTTATTGATAATATTATTATTATTAAAAATAATGTTAATATTATTAATAAAAAATTAATAATATTGACAGCAACATTAAAAATAATAAAGTTCATAAAAATAATACTACATGTAATATTAATACTACCTTAATAATATAATATTAATAATATTAATAATAATAATAATTTTGGTAAATCGATTATTAATATTACTTACGAAAAATTCATAGATAATTAATTATGATTTCTTTTATAGATAAAATTTGTAAGTAATTATGTATGAATTTCTCTATATAATATAAATTTTTAGATAGAATCTATAAATAATGATAAATTTATTTATGAATTATAATTTGTATATAATTATTCATGAATTTTTCTTTTATGTAAATCATCTTCAAATTTTCCTAACTATAACATAAATATTCGTAATATTAAATTTATTTATGGATAAAAATTTGTAAGTAATAATCTATAGTTAAAATGAGAATTTTTGGTGGTGATGATGTAATTATTAAACTATCTAAAAGACTATCTAATACATGTAATTGTTACACCATCTAGTGCTTCTTAAAATACCAGATTAGTATAAATAATTTATTTCTACCATATAATTAATCTAAATTAATTATAAAGAAATTTCAATCAAAGAACAAGAATTCCCATATTAGAATCAAAGATAAGCGAAGTGATAATTACGGATTTCCTTCAAATTATGAACTATGTTTTTATTTAATATTTTGTTTTATTTCAACTTGTCACCGTTCTATTTAATCTATTATTAATATTACTTACTGAAAAATCTGTAAATAATTACTTGTGAATCTCAATTTATAAGTAATTATTTATGAATTCCAATTTATAGGTATGAATTTTTCGTAAACAAAATTTGTTGATAATTTTTTATGATTTTTTTTTGTCAAAAATAAATTCGTAAATAAAATATTGACTTTTTTTTTATCTAAATAATACTTTTTTACTTTTTATTTTCTTTAATAACATTTTTTATTTTATAATTCTTCAAATAACACTATTTTTTAATTCCTCAAATAACACTTTTTTTATTTTTTTATTTGTTTATTTTTTTTTATGATTATACCAATTATGTTATTTTTTATTTATTTTATATTTAATTTTTTTATGGTTATTTTAATTATGTTGTTTTTTTTAAGAGTTATTAAAAATTTTAATTATTAGTTGATTAAAATTAAATAAAAAATAATATAAAAATAATTATTAGTTTTTTTAAAAAAAATTATTTCGATTATTTTTATATTATTTTTATTTAACTTTAATCAAATAATAATTAACATTTTAATAACTCTTACAAAAAACAACATAATTGAAATAACTTTACACAAATAAAATATAAAATAAATAAAAAATAACACAATTGATATAATTACAAAAAAATAAAAAAAAATTAAAAGAAGAATAAAAAAAAAAGTGTTATTTAAAGAATTAAATAATCAAGAATATTATTTAAGAAATTGAAGAATGAAAAGTGTTATTGAAGAAAATAAAATAATAGAAGAATGCTATTTAGGTAAAAACTAGTCTAAAATTCTTTGATAATACTAAATTTACCAATTATGATATGTATGTCACTATTAAAAAAGTCGCTGAAGTAGAAATTTCAAATTCAAAACTCAAATAATTAAATACTATAATTGATTAAGATGCAGTTAATTAAATTATTTAATCAAAGATTTCTTTAAAAACGTTTAAGTTTCTACGGTTTTTTTAATTACATGATTCAAGTATACGTGTTAACTTTTTAAAAATGAAGTAATATTTATAATTGGCAACTAATGTCTTTAAAACATTAAAAAAAATTCTTCAATTGAAACGTTGAACCTTTGATTTAATCAAATATGGAAAACATCAAGCACATTAAATTTAAAGGAACAAATTTGAAAAATTAATTTTAACATTCAAAGGTATTAAATAATTTATTGAGATTTATGTTGGCCAGAAAAAGAAAACATTTTTAATTCAATATATTCCTCAACAGTCTCTCTCTCTCTCTATATATATATATATATATCTTATATAGTGAGGAGGATATGCACACCAGAAAGATATATCAGAATTCTGAACTAAAATTCTCTTGAAATGGCTTCTCGCTTCTGTCAATCTTTTATCTTCGGAGTTTTACTTGTTGCTTTGGTTCTCACATCTGGTAAATGGAAGAAAGAATTACTTTTGCATAAGAAAATGATGATGTTCTTTTATTTTAATTCTTTTTGGAAACAACTAAAATCCATAGTTTTATGTTAATTTTATATGCTGAAATTTTGATCTGAATGCAGTACCAGAGGCAGTAACAGGATTTACTGATCCAGGCATTCACTGCATAGGGCCATGCAGTACAACTTGCAGGGATGATTGCATTAAAAAGGGCTCAAAGAGTGGTTATTGTCTGAAGCAAGGATCTCTTAATCTTTGTTGCTGTTCCTGATTGAGTTATATTCTACTATTTCATAATAAAATGCGTGTTCGAGCTATTGAGTTATATTGTACTATTTCATAATAAAATGCGTGTTTGAGCTAAGGATTTTATTCTGATTGAATTCAGCACCAGTATTGCGTATCAGTGAATTAACAAAATAAATCGTTCTTCATAATCTTCTGTATTTCTTTCAAGACATGATTTTAAACTTTAAGAATTAATTTCAAACAGAAATTGATCATGGGACGAGAACATTCATATTTGATTGAAGTTAAGTCCAAAACAGATTAACCATATAAGTAATCTAAATTAATTATAAAGAAATTTCGATCAAAGAACAAAGAATTCTCATATTAGAATCAAAGATATGCATAGTAACATTAGTAGAAAATATATATTTTACATCCGTCTGGGAAGACTTGCAACACTGGTTCCAGAATTGATGTTGATGCAAGCAATATAGAAAGTTTATCAGTTTTATAACCGATGTACTATGTGCATATATTACATCGTTGATAAATTACTAACGTAAAATTTCAATCATGAGAGCAACCAGGAGGAGATACTACATTAATTGTGGCTCACAATCAATATAGTATCTATCCTATAACCAACCGATGTAATATTTCTATTTTAAAAAAAAATTCCAGAACTTTTTAGAATTCTTTGATAAATGTCTAATGTAATGCCCCTGCACCTCCGCATTTTTTTTTTCTCTTTCTCTTTTTCTCTCTTTTCCTCAACCACGCTCTCCCTTCTCTCTAACTTTTCTCCCTCCATACATCATCTATTTTAATATCTAATCATATCCTGCAGTAGTTAAGGAGTTAAGGATCATTTCTAACCGATCAGAATCTCAAACAGAGTAAGTTCGTATTTGCTCTAAAGATCCCTTAATCTCTGTTTTTCCTTATGTTTTTGTCATCAATCTTAGTAGGGACAGTTGAGAAAAGTATTTCTCTCAACTTAATTAAGATTATACTGAAATTTGGTTTTGTTTTGATGACTTGTTATAGATCCCTAAAGATCGAGTTATTGCCACTAGCTAGTTTGGAGGAATTATTTTGGGGAATTTTCATCAGGTAAGGGAAGCTAGTAACTTATTTTTATACTATTTAGTTACTTTTAAATAGAACTCAGATAAAGACTTGAATATGTGACTATCAGTGCTCAAGTCTTTCTTGCCGGTCTGATTGGTCCTTGAGCACTGAATAAGTTTGATTATCTTGATTTTTGTGTGATTAATAGACCTTATTTGAGTAATGATGTTAGAAAATAGTATGCAAGAACTTTTGATTGTTGTTTGATGGATTGAATATG
>Ga0209489_104856_pt1 | contig 24211 bp, 8 predicted proteins | sample SiratrowhiteBW_FD_187527 | JGI IMG/M metagenome (GOLD analysis project Ga0209489, IMG submission 187527) | Root nodule microbial communities of legume samples collected from California, USA - Siratro white BW (SPAdes) (version 2) | ecosystem: Host-associated > Plants > Roots > Nodule | place: USA...
ATATGGTAAGTCTAGAACTTCACCATGCCAAGTCCACATTGTATAGTTCTTCAAGAAACCATCACAAAGAACATGCTCTCGTATCAACTCAATATCTAGTCTTATTAAATTCACACACTTCACACACAGACAATAATATCTTCAATTTATTGCTGCTCCATTACGTCTAGCAAATTCCAAAAAATCTTCAACACCTTTCTCATACACATCACTTATTTGACTTGCATTTATCCAACTTCGATCCATCACTACGAGTAGTGAAAGGTTTTCAGATACAAAACTCAATCAGTAAGATTAAATAAAAATTGTCGGGGATCGAACATCCCCGGACTCAGTACCCAAACGCGTTTTTCCTATATCAAATTATACACAAAGGCAATTTAAGCAATCTAATCATAAAAGTATCTCAATCATAGAACAATGATCAAATAAAATACAAAAATTGCCAAGAATGCAACATTCCCAGACCCAATACTATACGACAAAACATGGATCAAACATACTCCAAAAACATTTTAATCCGAACAAGCATTTTAATCATGCAGATAAACATTCAATACAATTATTTCAAAGATGATAAAAGTACACCTCTTATAGAGCAGTGGTGACACCAAAACAGAGAAGACGACCAACCCAAAGTTGTGATGCCAAAACCGAACCGAACCTAACTCGGCCAAACAAACCCTACCAAAACCACAAAGCACAAACAAATACTGAATAAAATAACAAAATCGGTTAAAGCAAACGAAAATGGAAGAGAAACCAAAAAACAAAAGCTTCAAACGAAAGCTTCAAAGCAAACGCACGTTCAAATCGAAAATGGAACTGTTTAAAGAGACGCTCTCGACTTTGCGAACAAGAGAAAGTGAAATGGAGTACAATGAGGAAGCAATGGAGGTCGAAAAGTGAGGGAGAAGACGTCGGAACAGTGACAGGGAGAGGGCGCGCGCAGTGGAGAAGAAGAAAAGTGAAGTGAAATTTCGCGTTGGAGGTAAAATAGAAGCACCGTTTCTTTTCTGGCCTCCCAACCGACATGGCGCATGCCCTGAAATTAAAAAAAAAAATCACTGTTAACACACCACGTCAATTACAAAGCCCAGAACCGACGTGGTGTGTGCCCTAATTTCAACTTTTTTCCCCAATTTTCCCTAATTTGTCATATAGCATGCACTACGTCGGTTCTGAGGTCTTAACCGACGTAGTGGACAACAATCCCACGTCGGTTCTGGCCTCTTAACCTACGTGAGATTCATGCACCTCCTGAAACTTTTAAAAATTTGAATTTTTCTTTTTTATAAATAGGTCAATGACGGTTGTTTGTGCCAACCGACGTGGGATTGTTCATTTATTTACAAAAATGCCACCGTGTTTCTGACTACATCGTTTGCCTATTTAACTGTCATAAAAAGGAGACGTTAAAGCCTATTTTTCTACTAGTGTTGGCTGGATAACACCATCTTTAAATTCCAAATTGATAGTTTATTCTTAATTTTAGAAATTCTCTTGATTTTTAAAATATATATTATAAAGCTTTTATAAAGTATATATTACTCTTAATTAAATTCGACGTAATGAGAAAGGAAAAGAACTAGACTAAAAAGTAATTGTAAATAAAATGTATAAATATATAATGTAAGAAAAGAAGAAAAGAAGAAGAGAAGAGAAGAAGAAATAAAAAAATAAAAAATAAATTTTAGCTTGAGCAAGAATATTCTAGCTTGAGCGAGAATTCCTCTAGCTTGAATAAAAATGGTCCAGCGAGCATTCTACTTTTAGTGCTATTTTCGTTTGAGCGAGAATACCTTTGTTTGAGTAAAAATCTATTCTCGCTTGAGCGAAAATCAACCCCAGAGCACTCCCCTTTTTATGAAAGAGCTCGCTCAGGTGAGCTGTACCTCGCTCAGGTGAGCTGCACCTCGCTCAGGTGAGACTTGCAGAGTGAATCTTTTCTACATATTTTGCTTGAGCGAGATTTCCTCGCTTAAGTGAAAGCATCAGAAAATGATTTTTCAAAACAACTAACTTTTATTTACTACCAAGTATTAACATGCATTCAAAGTTCAAAGTACAACATAAAGTATTAAATACATCAAACTTATCTACAACTATCTACACGATAAAAGATAGACCATCATAAGGTTATAAAGTCTTTAAATACATCAAACATATATATAAGTGTATACAAAACAAAAATATGATCAAACTATGGCTATATAGTCCTCAAGGTGCTTTAGAACCTGCATCTGTACCTGCTCGTGTACATAGTACAATCATCACAATCACAACACAATAAGACAAGCAAGGGTAAGCTAGTGAAATAATATTTTCAACATGTAAGAGTAAAAAGAATTGAAGTGATTAGATTTAAAAATTTAAATATCAATTCTCAAGTCAAATACAAATAAGTTTAACATTCAATCACAATCTTTCATACTCTATTTCAAATTCATTGATCTCACAATAATTCATTTGCAATCATCGTACCTTGACAGGTTAACATGACTACGCTACGGTCTAAAAAATAACCGATTAAACCAGATCATATAGATTAATTGTGTCACATGAGTGTGATGTGTTGATGATAATGTGATGTAAGAGATGAATTATGAAAACTTGATTTGTTGTTGTTTGGTTGAGATAGAAATTTAATTTATGAAAATATATATTTTTTAAACTCTCTAGCTTACCATTTTTTTCTATGAGGTGTTTGTTTTGTTTTGAAATCTGTGACGGTCGTGTATTACACGTGAGCAGAGGATTTGACAAGTGGTGTGACTCCTTAGTGATCTGATAGAGAAGTTTTATTTTATTTTATTTTTTATAATTGTACAAAGACATTTTTATTAAATCTTATATGGAGAAATATATTTTAAAATATATCATAAATACATGGATATTTATATTTGAAATGGAGTACTCTTCTAGTTACGTACATATCATAATTACATGCACCTTAAAGAAAGAAGATTTCATCATACCTCTAAATATTTTGATTTATCTGAAACTTAATTTCAATTTCTCTTTCTGTTGGGGCTATGAGAATAAAATCTATTAAAAATACTTGAATTAATACAAACTTGGCCACTTAAGAAAATATGAGAACAAAATCTACTAAAAGGAAGTGAGTTAATATAAACTTAATCAAGAATGAGAATATTAACTTCAATCCTTTCATTAATTATTCTAAACAATAATTCTTTTGGTGAATCACTTCTTCTCCCTTATCAGGGTCATCCTTTTCAGAGAGGATAGAATGATAATTTGGAAAGTTAATCCTATGTCGCAAACCATTTTAAAAGTTTATTGACGATAATGTGCAAACATTTGATTAAGAATATATTCACAAAGCAAGATTAAGTCTTTCCTTTCAGAATCTTTTTATGCAATTCTATAACTTTACATTGAATTTGTAAAAATAGATAAATTTTAAATAAATATATATAAATCATGTTTCAAAATATGATTTTATATTGAAGAAATCGTTCTTTTCAAATATATTTCTAAACATGATTTGTTTTTTTTACATATTCTTTATTAAAGTTGTGACAAATTTTATTTTATTATAAATTTGTGATAAAATATATAAGTATTATTATTTTTATTGTATGTGAAAATTATGTTTTATACATAATTCTTTTTAGTTTTGCTCACAATTTTGGTTTTAATGTGAAACTCTTGAAGGATTAGTTGATTTGGATTGTAAAGAAAACATGAAATTAATAATTAATTGTTCAATTGCTATATATTGTTCTCGTTAGTTAATTCAATCAATATTCTTTTACTAATGTCATGGTGTAAGAGTCTACATTTAGAACAATATTATACAAAGCATGAGGTGCTTGGTTGAGATTATACAACTTTTTGTAAAGCTTGCAGACATAATCTGAAAATGAGAGTAGACAAAATTTGGTGGTTTAGATATGTAAATATCCTCCGAGATACTATCATGAAGGAATGCATTATTAACATCCATTTGACATAAAGGCCAATCATTAGAGAAAGCAATGCAGAGAACCAACTTGATAATATGAGGCTTAATGACTAGACTATAGATTTCAATATAGTCAACACTAGGACGTTGATGAAACCCCTTAGCATCAAGACGATTGAGCTAAAGAGCCATCGGGATTCCACTTAAAATGAAAAACCCACTTATTACCAATAATATTGGACTATGGTTGTCTAGGGACAAGAGACCATGTATCATTGACAAGTAATGCATTGAACATATCATATTATTCTTTATCAAATACCTTATATTTGGTATTCTCCGTATGAGAAGATATATTGCTAATCTCATATTTTCTATGTTATATTAATCTCGTACCAATAATTGGTCACACTTTAATGATCAAATTTATATACCCTTTTACTATTATTGTAGACTTGAAAAGAATGAAGTTGACAATATCTAGATAGAACAAAGTTTGATATATTTTGCATATTATACATGAGGTCAAGTAAATGAAATTTGATAGATCGGTGTTTTATGTAGACAAATAAGAGTGTTAGATATGTTAGAGGATGCAAGTGAAGTTATGCGTAGAACAGATGACAATAGAAAAATCACATTATTAGTTGATTTGATTCAAATTCACGGTACTACGAATCGAAAATCTAATACTAAAATGAATTAATATTGATTTCATTGAGTTAACTAATTGAACTAAAAAGCAAAAGTAATTTAGTTAGTTTTCTTATCAATAATAAAAAATATATATATATATATAGAAGCAGAAAAAAGGTGCTTTAACCCTATACAAAACACACCTGGTACTAAACCAATGTTTACTGTCAAGTCCAATTAGATAAAACATACCTCCAAAAGTATTGTGTCTAACCATTCCCCCATAAAAAATACACACAACACAAAACTCTAGAATATAACCTTCATTGGAGTATAAAATTGTTACCATCTATACTATGCACATGTTCATTTGAAGAACTAAAAAGTTAACGTATTGGTATAAGACTATCAACACCAGATTATATAAATATTCAATGATCTCAATCGTTGGTTTGATCTCTATTTTTGATACATTGTCACTCCAACTTTAAATATAACTATATAGACCTTTAGATCTTTTCATTTAACTACATCCACAGATCTTCGTCACTTCATAGCAAACACCTGCTGATCGAAGTCGTATCCGGTCAGATAATCTCATTAAAGTGTAATACTAGGAAGTGACTCCTATATCATCTCCCAATGACCTAATTCTCTGGCAACTGATGAAAACACACTGAAAAGGAGGGGGGGTGAGGTTACACAGATTTCAACAAAACAATATTTAATTACGAAACATAAACCAATGGTTAAAAACATTTTATCCCCTTGATTTCGATTTCAGTTTAGTTAGCATTGGATGCGGAAATTCGTATTGACGCTCCACCCTAATTTCAACCCTGACTAATTGACTAAGCAAAAATTAGAGCGAGTTTAATTATGCAAGCAAGCATTCGCACAACCCATTCATCCCAACCTAACAGATCATATTTCCCGTCATTAAGCATGAACAGTGAAAACAGTGGGTAAAAAAATGAAATAGACGAGAGTTAAGAGGCGAGATGATTAAATAGAGAACCTCAAACCTTTTTTGCAATCTCAACCAAGAGGATAATCAAAACGAATTAGTCTTCCATAAAATCGAATAAACAAGATGAAGAAGAAAGGAGAATGAAAAATGAAGAAACCGTGAACTGTATTCAAGGAACTAAAAAAATGAAACAGAAAAGGTTCAAAAACATAAAAATAACAATCTGTCTTGGTTCCAGCCGCCGTCACTTACAAGTCTCTCCCCCTTACATGAGCTAGCGTAACATTTTTCAACCCTAATAGGCCCAAGTCCCCTTACAAGTCTGGCCCAATCATAAAAAAGAAGTAAAAGAAAAGGAAGAACATGACGTGGAGGTAGTGGTGACGTGGCAAAAGACATGACAACTGTCTTCAATTCTAGAAATTAATTCCAAGCTCAGTGAAATAATAAAGTCGTCCTGAAAACAATAATAAAATTAAGTTAGAAAATCCGAATTAATTAAAAATTACGAATTTTTGGTAAATGAAGCCCAAACAATAAAACTGACAAAATAATAGACAGTTAAGCACAAATCACTAATTAAACTGGATACATTTAGACAAGTAAATAAGGAAAAATAATAACTCATCACCTACATCCATGTAACATATATCTTTTGCCAAAACATTCAAACCAAGATAAAACTGAATTTCCAACAGCAAAAAAAAAAAAAAAAAAAGAAAAAAAAAAAAAAAACGTGTAACAAAAAAATATGTGTGAACAATAAGAAAACCACAAAATTGGATGATTAGAAATTACCATTATATTAAAACTCTCATTTTTCTCAATGAACACTTTAAATACTTCTTACTTAATGAAGTATCAAATCTCAATCAAATCAAGGAAGTACCAAGTAATTTTTAGAAAATAAATTCTATTACAAAATTACTTGGTACATCCTTGACTGCTTAAGATAGATCTTCATACATAACCAAGAAAAAAATCAAATAACTAAACCTAGAAGAAAGAGCACTGCCCCAATTCTACTAATTGAGTGGCTTATTACATTTTGTTTATGAGCTTTGCACCGCTATATATAGGCCTTCACGGTAGCAAAGATCAATTAAGCATTTAATATTTATATAAACATTAAATAAATATATAAATACTTTCATGTGTAAATTAAATTTATATTTCTTAAAAACCGAAAAAAATACACGCTTTTAATAAATATTTTCATCAAAAAGTAAATATGCTACGTTAATCTGTAAAGTTATAAATACATTATTAAATACTTTCATATTATAAATACAAATTGAATATAAATATTTAATGAATGTATTCGTTTAATTATTATTTATAAACATTAAATAATATAATTAATAATATTTATTAAATATAATATATAATTAATATATTATGCACTGAATTTATTAATGTTGACTTCATGGAAAAAAACGGATACATTCATGTTTAATAAATATATGCAATAAATAGTTTCATATTATAAAATACATACATAATTCTAATGAATGCATAAATTTAATCTGTACAAAACATAAATAAACATACTGAATCCTTTCTTATTATAGATATTTTTAAGAATGAAAGGTGTAAATTTGATATAAAAGTATTTCATTTATACATTTATTTATTATAGTATTGAAATAAAAATTAAATAATACTCTCTCTGTTTTTTTAATGTCAAATTTTTAACAATAATTTGTTCCTTTTCATATCTACTTTTTTTAGTTTTTAAAATAACATATTTTTTTAGTTATATATTCTTAATTTAATTATTATAAAAAAATATGAGTTATCCTAACAAAGATTAAATGCAATAACATATAAATATACATTAAAATAAAATGTTTATGAAGTACAACAAGTAACTCACTTCAAAATGCAATAAAATAAAATTTAAAAATTTTTCTCAGTTTGAATAGAAAACCTCAAAAAAATTATAAGGTAACAATAATATCGTTACCCTATTTATCAAATATAATATATAATTATTTGATATAATCTATATAGAACAGGTTCATATGGGATAGGTTTATATATAAGAGGTCTATGTAAGACAAGTCTATATAAAGTAGGTATATATAGAACAGGTTTATATAGGACAGGTCAATGTAGAACAGGTTTATATAAAACAGATTTATGTAGATATGTTTATACCCATAGGTGGATTGAAATGGCCAACTCGCCTTTCATTTTATTTATTTATTTTTATTGAAATCACATGATTCATTCCACTATCTTAGCTAGACCTAATATTTATATATATTTGTTTGGAGCTTAAGAAAATATAATAAGAAACTCAAAAAGAGGGTTAGGAATTATAATCTCTATGTTTGAAAATCTATTTTAGTCCGTCAATGAAGTATCAAATAATTAAAACTTATTTTTCTAAAATTATTTGGTACTTTTTTGATTTGATTGAAATTGAGATTTCATGAGTGAATTTGAAGTATTCGGATTGTAACTCAACAAAATATAATAAGACATTCAAAGAGTGTCAGAAAATGTAATCTCTATATTTAAAGATTTATTTTAATTGGTCAATGATGTAATAATTAAGAAATTATTTTTTGAAAATTATTTAGTACTTCATATAATTGATAGAGATAGAAATTTGACGAGTGAATTTGAAGTATTTAAAGACTTTATTATAAATAAAGGCACTATATCATGTAAGCATTTTAATTCTTAGTTTTTTTATCAAAAATTCGGATGTATTTGTTATTACATTTTGTTTCTCTATTGCTATAATTTTCAGTTTTATTATCGATCTTAGAATCCGAAAGGGGTTAATCAAATTTATTTAAATTTAAAAAGACTTTATGCAACTATTTTAAACAAATTCAATCTTATTTATTCGGGCATTGGACATGTATTATTAATTATAACGTATAAAGTTTTATAGCACAATTATGAATTTATTTTGTAATTCTTGTTATTATTTGGTTTATGTAAGTTAATTAAAATTGTGTTATCTACTCATTTGAATAACAATATTAATATTATGCTTGACTTTTTTGATAAAATATTTTTTAAAGAATTGGATACTTTTTAAACTCAAATCTGTAAATATTCCACATTTAATTATTTTTTATGGTAAAAATAAAGAAAAAAAATGCACAATTTTTTCATGCTTGAGAGTAACTGACTGGAATCATTTTGGGAGAAAGGGATCATTTTATTTCTTCTTCAAATATCTTTCTATGAAAATCACTATCTTCTTACTTTCTTTAAAACTCATGTCCTTGTTCTGCAAAGCGAAAAAACTTGCATTGTTTTTATGTTTCTCATTTAATTATTTGAATTTTCGAATATAATTTGATTTTTTCCTATCTTAAATTGGTGTTTTTTTATAAGATAACTTCTAGTAATCTTTTTATAATAATTAAGGCATACACTTTAGACCAATGTCTCGTGTAACATTATTAATGTATTGATGATGGATTAGTCTCCCAAATGTGCGCACATCATAATTACATGCACATTAGAGAAAAAAGATTTCGTCATACTTCTAAATAATATGATTTATGTCAAACTTAATTTTAGTTTCTCTGTCTATTGTATCTAGAAATTGGGATGAGAATAAAATCTATTAAAAATACTTAGAGTTAATACAAACTTGGTTATAGATTAAGAAAATATGAGAACAAATCTATTAAAACGAAGTGACTTAATTAATCAAGAATGAGATGATTGATTTGAATCATTTTATTAATTATTCTAAACAATAATACGCTCATTTGAGTGAAAATTTGTTCTTGTTTGAGCGAAAATCAACCTGAGAGTACTCTTCTTTTTTAAAAAGCTCGCTCAAGCGAGTTGTATCTCGCTCAAGCAAGACATGCAGAGTGAATATTTTCTGCATACTTCGCTTGAGCGAGATTTCCTCGCTTAAGCAAAAGCATCAGAAAATGATTTTTGAAAACAATTAACTTTTATTTACTACGAAGTATTAACATGCATTCAAAGTTCAAAGTACAACATAATGTATCCAAATACATCAAATTTATCTACAACTATCTACACGACAAAAGATAGACTATCATAAGGTCATAAAATCTTTAAATACATCAAACATATATACAAGTGTATACAAAACAAAAAGATGATCAAACTAGGGCTATATACTCCTCAAGGTGCTTCAGAACCTGCATTTGTATCTGCTCGTGTACATAGTACAGTCATTGCAATCACAACACAATAAGACAAGCAAGGGTAAACTAGTGAAACAATGTTTTCACCTTGTAAGAGTAAAAAGAATTGAAGGGATTAGATTTAAAAATTTAAATATCAATTCTCAAGTCAAATACAAATAAGTTTAACATTCAATCACAATCTTTCATACTCTATTCTAAACTCATTGACCTCACAATAATCCAGTTACAATCATCGTACCTTGATAGGTTAAGATGACTAGGCTAGGTCAGAAAAAGAACCGATTAAACAAGATCATATAAATTAAATGTGTCACATGAGTGTGATGTGTTGATGATAATGTGATGTATGAGATGAATTATGAAAACTTTATCTGTTGTTGTTTTGTTGAGATAGAAATTTAATTTATGAAAATATATTTTTTTAAACTCTCTAGCTTACCCTTTTTTCTGTGAGGTTGTTTGTTTTGTTTCGAAATATGCGACGTTCGTATATTACACATGAGCAGAGGATTTGACAAGTGGTGTGACTCCTTGGTGAACTGATGCAGAATTTTTATTTTATTTTATTTTATTTTTTTGTAATTGAACAAAGATATTTTTATTAAATCTTATGTGGAGAAATATATTTTAAAATATATGATGAGTGCATGGGTATTTATATTTAGATTTATTATCTAATTTTTATGTAATAAAGTTCTTATTATATGATACATCAATGTTTCGTGTAACATTGATGTATCGTATTAATGATGGAGTACTCTCCTAGTTAGGTACAAATCATACTTACATGTACCTTAAAGAAAGAAGATTTCACGATACCTCTAAATAATATTATTTATGTGAAACTTAATTTTAGTTTCTCTTTCTGTTGTAGTTAGAAATTGAGATGAGAATAAAATATATTAAAAATACTTGAATTAATACAAAATTGGTCATAGATTAAGAAAATATGAGAACAAAATCTTCTAAAACGGAGTTAATATAAACTTAATCAAAAATGAGAATATTAACTTCAATCCTTTTATTAATTACTCTAAACAATAATTCTTTTGGTGAATCACTTCTTCTCCCTTATCAGTGTCATCCTTTTCAAAGAGGATACAATGATAATTTAGAAAGTTAGTGGTATGTCGCAAACTACTTTTAAAACTTATTAATGCTAATGTGCAAACATTTAATTAAGAATATATTCACATAGTAAGATTAAGTCTTTCCTTCTAGATTTTTTTTATGCAATTGTATAACTTTACATTAAATTTGTAAAAATAGATAAATTTTAAATAAATATATATAAATGTTTCAAAATATGATTTTGTATTGAAGAAATAGTTCTTTTCAAATATATTTCTAAACATGATTTTTTTTTGTTCCATATTCTTTATTGAAGTTGTGACGAATATTATTTTATTTTTTAAATTTATGATAAAATATATAAGTATTATTTTTTATTGTATGTGAAAATTATGTTTTTATAGAGAGTTTTTGTTTTTTTAGTTTTGCTCACAATTTTTGTTTTAATGTGAAACTCTTGAACGATTAATTGATTTGGATTGTAAAGAAAACTTAAAGTTAATAATTAATTGTCCAATTGCTACATATTTTTCTCGTTAGTTAATTCAATCAATAATTTTTTACTAATGTCATGGTGTAAGAGTCTACATTTAAAACAATATTATACAAAGTATAAGGTGCTTATTTGAGACTATACAACTTTTTGTAAAGCTTGCTGACATAATCTGAAAATGAAAGTTGAAAAAATTTGGTGGTTGAGATATGTAAATATCCTCTGAGATACTATTATGAAAGAATGTATTATTAACATCCGTTTGACATAAAGACCAATAATTAGAGAGAGCAATGCAAAGAACCAACTTGATAATATGAGGCTTAATGACTGGACTATAAACTTCAACATAGTTAATACCAGGACGTTGATGAAACCCCTTGGCAACAAGACGATCGAGCTAAAGGGCCATCGAGATTCCACTTGAAATGCGAAAACTACGTACTACAATTAATATTGGACTGTGATTATTTATAGACAAGAGACCATGTATCATTGGCAAGTAATGCATTAAACATATCATATTATTCTTTATCAAATACCTTATATTTAGTATTCTTTGTTTGAGAAGATATATTAAGAATCTTATATTTTCTATGATTTATTAATCTCGTACCAATATTTGGTCACACTTTAATGATCAAATTTATATACCCTTTTACTATTATTGTAGACTTGAAAAGAATGAAATTGACAATATCTAAATAGAACAAACTTTAATATATTTTGCATATTATACATGAGGTTAAGTAAATAAAATTTGATAGATTGGTGTTTTATGTCGACAAACATGAGTGTTGGATAGGTTAGAGGAAGCAAGTGAAGTTATGCATAAAAGAGATGACAATAAAAAAAATCAGATTATTAGTTAATTTGATTCAAATTTGTGGTATTACGAATTGAAAATCTAATACTAAAATGAATTAATATTGATTTCATTGAGTTAACTAATTAAACTAAAAAGCAAAAGTAATTTAGTTAGTTTTCTTATCAATAAGAAAAAATATATATAAATAAAAGCATAAAAGAGGTGCTTTAACCCTATACAAAACACACCTGGTACTAAACCAATGTTTACTGTCAAGTCCAATAAGATAAAGCATACCTCCAAAAGTATTGTGTCTAACCATTTCCCCATAAAAAATCCACACAACACAAAACTCTAGAATATAACCTTCATTGGAGTATAAAATTGTTACCATCTATACTATGCACATGTTCATTTAAAGAACTAAAAAGTTAACGTATTGGTATAAGACTATCAACACCAGATTATATAAATATTCAATGATCTCAATCGTTGGTTTGATCTCAATTTTTGATACATTGTCACTCCAACTTTAAATATAACTATATAAACCTTTAGATCTTTTCATTTAACTACATCCACGTATCTTCGTTACTTTATAACAAATACCTGCTGATCGAAGCCGTATTTGGTCAAATAATCTCAGTAAAGTGTAGTACTAGAAAGTGACTTCTAGGTCGTCTCCCAAGGACCTAATTCTCTGCCAAATGATGAAAACATATTGAAAAGGGGGGGTCGCGATTACACAGATTTCAATAAAACAGTATTTAACTACGAAACTTAAACCAATGATTAAAAATAGATTATCCCCTTAATTTCGATTTCAATCTAGTTAACATTGGTTGTGGAAATTCGTATTGATGTTCAGCCCTCATTTCCACCCTAGCTAATTGACTAAGGAAAAATTAGAGCGAGTTTAATTATGCAAGCAAGCATTCGCACAACCCATTCATCCCAACCCAACAGATCATATTCCCGTCATTAAGCAAGAACACTGAAAACAGTGGGTAAAAAAAATGAAATAGGCGAGAGTTAAGAGGCGAGATGATTAAACATAGAACCTCAAACCTTTTTTGTAATCTCATCCAAGAGGATAATCAAAACGAACTAGCCTTCCATAAATTTGAATAAACAAGATGAAAAAGAAATGAGAATGGAAAAATAATGAAAACGTGAACTGTATTCAAGGCAACAAAAAAAATGAAATAGAAAAGGTTCAAAAACGTAAAAATAACAATCTGTCTTGGTTCCAGCCACCGTCCCTTACAAGTCTCTCCCCCTTACATAAGCTAGGGCAACATTTTTCAACCCTAATAGGCCCAAGTCTCCTTACAAGTATGGTTTAATCATAAAAAAAGAAATAAAAGAAACGGAAGAACATGACATGGAGGCAGTGGTGACGTGGCAAAAGACGTAGCAACTCTCTTCAATTCCAGAAATTAATTTCTAACCTCAGTGAAATAACAAAAGTCGCCCTGAAAACAATAATAAAATTAAGTTAGAAAATCTGAATTAATTAAAAATTACGAATCTCTGGTAAATGAATCTCAAACAGTAAAATTGAGGAAATGATAGGCAGTTAAGCACAAATCACTAATTAAAATGGGTATATTTAGACAAGTAAATAGGAAAAAATAATGACTCATCACCTACATCCATGTAACATATATCTTTTGCCAAAACATATATCTTTTGCCAAAACATTCCAACAAAGATAAAATTGAATTTCCAACAACAGAAAAAAAAAAAACGTGTAACAAAAAAACATGTGTTAACAATAAGAAAACCATAAAATTGGATGATTAGAAATAAAACTCACAGTCTTCTCAATAAACACTTTAAATACTTCTTCCTTAGTGAAGTATCAAATCTCAATCAAATCAAAAAAGTACCAAATAATTTTTAAAACAAATTCTATTACAAAATTACTTGGTACTTCCTTGACTGCTTAAGATAGATCTTCATACATAATCAAGAAAAACAATCAAATAACTAAACCCAAAAGAAAGAGCACGGCCCCAATTCTACTAATTTGAGTGGCTTATTACATTTTGTTACGAGGTTTGCACCACTATATATAGGCCTTCACGGTAGCAACGATCAATTATGCATTTAATATTTATATAAACATTAAATAAATATATAAATACTTTCATGTGTAAATTAAATTTATATATCTTAAAAACCGAATAAATACACTCTTTTAATAAATATTTTCATCAAAGAGTAAATACACACAAACTTCTATGCTTACGTTAATATGTAAAAATTATAAATACATTATTAAATACTTTTATATTATAAATACAAATTGAATATAAATATTTAATGAATATATTCCTTTATTTATTATTTATATAAACATTAAATAATATAATTAATTATATTTATTAAATATAATATATAATTAATATATTATGCACTGAATTTATTAATGTTGACTTCATGGAAAACAACGGACACATTCATGTTTTAATAAATATATGCACTAAATAGTTTCATATTATAAATACATGCATAATTCTTATGAATGCATAAATTTAATTTGTAAAAAACATAAATAAACATATTGAATCCTTTCTTATTATAAATATTTTTAACAATGAAAGGTGTAAATTTAATATAAAATTATTTCATTTATACATTTATTTATTGTAGTATTGAAATAAAAATTAAATAATACTCTCTCTCTGTTTTTTTAATGTCAAATTTTTAACAATATTTTTTTCCTTTCATATTTATTTATTTTTACTTTTTAAAATAACATATTTTTTTAGTTATATATTCTTAATTTAATTAATATATAAAAATATGAGTTATCCTGACAATGATAAAATGCAATAACATATAAATATACATTAAAATAAAAATTTTATGAAATACAACAAGTAACTCACTTCAAAATGCATTAAAATAAAATTTAAATATTTTTCTCCGTTTGAATAGAAAACCTAAAAAAATTATAAGGTAACAAAATTATAAGGTAACATATAATATCGTTACCATATTTATCAAATATAATATATAATTATTTGACATAAGTTTATCTAGGATATAATTAATCAAGAATGAAATGATTGACTTGAATCTTTTTATTAATTATTCTACACAATAATTTTTTTTGATGAATCACTTCTTCTCCCTTATCATTGTCATCTTATCATTGTCATCTTTTACAAAGAGTATAAAATCATAATTTGAAAAGTTAGTTCTATATCCGGTAAAGCAAACCATTTTATAAAATTATCGATGGTAATGTGCTAGGATTTAAGTAAGAATATATTCACAAGGTTAAGTCTTTCCTTTTAGGTTTTTTTTATGCAAATGTATAATTTTACACTGAATTTATAAAAATAGATAAATTTTAAAAAATATATAGATATAGATAACTCATGTTTCAAAATATGAATTTATATTGAAGAAATCCTACTTGTCAAATATATTTTAAAACATAATTTTTCCGTATCATATTTTTTTAATGAAGTTGTGATGATTTTTGTTTTATTTTAAATTTGTGGTGAAATATATAAGTATTATTCTTTATTATATGAAAATTGTGTTTTTATGTATAAGTTTTCTTTTAGGTTTGCTCACAATATTGTTTTTAATTTAAAAATATGATTTTATATTGAAGAAATAGTCCTTTTCAAATATATTTCTAAACATGATTTTTTTTGTTACATATTTTTTATTGAAGTTGTGACGAATATTATTTTATTTTAAATTTGTGATAAAATATATAAGTATTATTCTTTTTATTGTATGTGAAAATTATGTTTTTACAGAGGTTTTTTCTTTTTTTTTTAGTTTTGCTCACAATTTTTGTTTTAATGTGAAACTCTTGAAGGATTAGTTGATTTGGATTGTAAAGAAAACATGAAGTTAATAATTAATTGTCCAATTGCTACATATTGTTCTCCTTAGTTAATTCAATCAATAATTTTTTACTAATGTCATGGTGTAAGAGTCTACATTTAAAATAATATTATACAAAGTATGAGGTGCTTATTTGAGACCATACAACTTTTTGTAAAGCTTGTTGACATAATCTAAAAGTGAAAGTTGACAAAATTTGATGGTTGAGATATATAAATATCCTTCGAGATACTATCATGAAAGAATACAATATTAACATCCGTTTGACATAAAGAATAATTAGAAAGAGCAATGCAGAGAACCAACTTAAAAATATGAGTTAAAGAGCCATTGGGATTTCACTTGAAATGAAAAAACTACTTACTACAATTAATATTGGACTATTGGACTATAGTTGTTTAGAGACAAAATACCATGTACTAATGCATTGAACATATCATATTATTATTTATCAGATACCTTAAAGTATTCTCTGTCGTCTCAGAAGATATATTAAGAATCTCGTATTTTCTATGATTTATTACTCTCGTACCAATAATTGGTCAACTTTAATGATCAAATTTATATACCCGTTTACTATTATTGTAGACTTGAAAAGAATGAAGTTCACAATATCTAGATAGAACATAGTTCGATATATTTTGCATATTATACATGAGGTCAGGTAAATGAAATTTGACAAATCGGTGTTTTATGTCGACAAACAAGAGTGTTAGATATGTTAGAGGAAGCAAGTGAAGTTATGCGTAGAAGAGATGACAATAAAAAAATCACATTATTAGTTAATTTGATTCGAATTCATGGTATTACGAATCGAAAATCTAACACTAAAATGAATTAATATTGATTTCATTTGGTAAACTAATTAAACTAAAAAATGAAACTAATTTAATTAATTTTTTTATCAATAATAAAAATATATATAAATAGAAGTAGAAAAAAGGTGCCTTAATCCTATACAAAACATTCCTGGTACTAAATCAATGTTTATTGTCAAGTCCAATAAAATAAAACATATTTTTGAAAGTAGTGTCTAATGATTCTCCCATAAAAAAATACACAACACAAATCTTTAAAATATAACCTTCATTGGACTATAAAATTGTTATCATCTATACTATGCACATGTTCATTTGAAGAACTAAAAAGTTAATGTATTGTTATAAAACTATCAACACCAGATTATTTAAATATTCAATTATCTCAACCATTGGTGTGATGTTTATTTTTGATACATTGTCACTCTAAGTTTAGATATAAGTATATAGGTCTTTAGATCTTTTCATTCAATTACATGCATGGATCTTCGTCACTTCATAGCAAACACCGGCATCCATGTAACATATATCTTTTCCCAAAACTTTCCAACTTAATTGATTTTATTGAAGTTTTTCAATTTATTGAATTCATATAAACATAGAACATCACCAGTTCATTATAAATAAATAAACAGTCAAATAACCAAGATAAAACTGAATTTCCAATAGCAGAAAAAAAAAACGTGTAACAAAAAAATATATGTGAACAATAAAAAAAATACAAAATTGAATGGTTAGAAATTACCAAAATATTAAAACTCTCAATCTTCTCAATGAACACTTTAAATACTTTTTACTCACTGAAGTCAAATCTTAATCAAATCAAGAAAGTACCAAGTAATTTTTAGAAAATAAATTCTATTACAAAATTAATTGGTATTTCATTGACTGCTTAAGATAGATCTTCATACATAAAAAAAATCAAATAGCTAAACCTAAAAGAAATCAAATGGCTAAACCTAGAAGAAAGAGGAGAAGCCCCAATTCTATCAATTGAGTGCCTTATCACATTTTGTTGATGCGCTTTGCACCACTATATATAGGTCTTCACGGTAGCAAAGGTCAATTAAGCATTTAATATTTATATAAACATTAAATAAATATATAAATACTTTTATGTGCAAAATTAAATTTATAATTCAAAACCGAATAAATACACACTTTTAATAAATATTTTCATCAAAGAGTAAATACACAAACTTCTAATAAATGCGTACGTTAATCCGTAAAAATTATAAATACATTATTAAATACTTTCATATCATAAATACAAATTGAATATAAATATTTATTGAAAGTATTTGTTTAATTATTATTTATATAATTAATAATATAATTAATTATATTTATTGAATATAATATATAATTAATATATTATGCACTGAATTTGTTAATGTTGACTTCATAAAAAAAAAAAAAACGGATACGTTCATGTTTTAATAAATATATGCACTAAATAGTTCCATATTATAAATAGATACATGATTCTAACAAATTCATAAATTTAATATGTAAAAGAAATAAATAAACACATTGAATCCTTTCTTATTATAAATATTTTTAAGAATGAAAGGTGTAAATTTAATATAAAGGTATTTCATTTATGCATTATTTATTGTAGTATTTAAATAAAAATTAAATAATACTATCTCTATTTTTTTTAATGTCAAATTTTTAACAATAATTTGTTCCTCTTCATATCTATTTTTTTTACATTTTAAAATAACATATTTTTTTAGTTATATATTCTTAATTTAATTAATATATAAAAATATGAGTTATCCTTACAAAGATAAAATGCAATAACATAAATATACATTAAAATAAAAAGTTTATGAAATACATCAAGTAACTCACTTGAAAATGCATTAAAATAAAAAATTAAATAATTTTTTTGGTTTGAATAGAAACCTTCAAAAATATTATAAGGTAACAGATAATATCCTTAACCTATTTATCAAATATAATATATAACTATTTATCAAATATAATATATAACTATTTGACATAAGTATATCTAGGATAGGTTTATGTAAGACATGCCTATATAAAATAGGTTCATATATGAGATAGGTTTATGTAGAATAGGTGTATTTAAGACAAGTCTATATAGAGTAGATATATATAGAATATGTTTATATAGGACATGTCAATGTAGAACATGTTTATATAAAATAGGTTTATATAGATATGTTTACACTCATAGGTGAACTGAAATGTCCAACTCGCCTTTCATTTTTATTTTTATTTTTTGGATTGAAATCACATGATTTATTCCACCACCTTAGCTAGACCTAGTATATATATATATATATATATATTTGATTGTAGCTTAATAAAAATATAATAAAAAAATCAAAAAGAGAGTTAAGAATTATAAGCTCTGTGTTTGAATATCTATTTTAGTCAGTCGATGAAATATCAAATAATTAAGAAATTATTTTTCTAAAATTTTTGGTACTTTTTTGATTTGATTGAAATAGAGATTTCATGAGTGAATTTGAAGTATTTGGATTGTAGCTCAACAAAATATAATACTTCATTCAAAAAGAGTGTTAGGAATTGTAATCTTTGTATTTGATAATCAGTCTGATGGATGTTGGTTACAAAAAGAGATTGGATTTCTGTCTCTGCAGTGTGAGGGTTCTTCATTATTGATCATCAAGAATGTGTGGAAAAGAAGAATAACTGAAAGAGATAGATTGAAAGAAGGAGAATGAAATTATGTTGATTAGGTCTCTCATCCATAGTTGCCGCCACTTGCCGCAAACGGTTTTTCGGATGTGAATGGAAGAAGCTTCTAATAGAGATGTGGAATGCAAGGATTTCGATCGGATTTAGACTCTCTTCATCACTGTTTGCACTCCTCTTTCTCATATCCCTGCCACGTTTTATTTTTAAGAAAAAATTTGGTTTTTGCTTAGACTATTAGGCTCGGTTTTTTTTTTCTAAGTGTTATCTATCCTTTTCTAAATACACATAATATTTTGTATTTTTGTAAATAAAAAAAAAAGTTTTGATAATAATCTCACTTAATTTTTATTAGTTTCACTTAATAAATAAAATAAAATTTATTAAATCTCTAAATGGTCGTACATGTAATACGAAATTCTTTTTCTAATAATTCGATTAAATATCCAAATGCCCGCACGCGTCATGCGGTATTTTATTCGAAAAAGTTTTGTTTCGTTTAGATATTCAAAGGACCGTACGCGTCAAACGATATCTCATACGGAAATTTTCTCTATTTAAAAAGAACTATATCGAAATTCTTAAATAAAAATCAAAATATAAAATTTCAAAAAATAAAAAATATCAAAAATTTCCAAAAATATCTAATTTCTCAAAAGTAATATAAAAATACAAAATACTAAAAATTCTCAAAAATATTAAATTTCCCAAAACAATTCAACTTTCTTTTAGAATTACGTACACCCTGATTTTCTATCATGGATAGAATATGTAAGAGCAAGGTCAATCCTTGTCGGGCCCTTTTATTTAAAAATCATTATTTTGTTCACACTTGCTTTTATGTTATTATTTTGGGAAAAATAAACGTTTCATAAAATCAAGCTCGTTTTACTCATTCGATTAAAGTACCGTCTTACGACGGGCGCTGTGGGGGTGCTAATACCTTCCCCACGCGTAACGGACTCCTGAACCCAAATCTAGGTTCGCAGACTTGTTTTATCCAATTTCAGTTTTGCCATAGTTTTCATAATAAACTATGGTGACAACTTCCTTCTCTTCGATTTTAGTTTTTTTTTATTTTTCTCTTTTTTGGATCGCCGTCTCATTGTCGCTATCCAGGTTGCGACACTAATGTTGTTTCTTTTCCCAGCTTTCTGTAGAGAACATCTGTCTTTGTTCTATAAACAATCAATACTTGCATTGTTTCTATGGTTTTATTTTAATTATTTGAATTTTTTAATATAGTAGTTTTTTCTCATCTTAAATTGGTGTTTTTTATGAGGTAACTTCTCACAATCAAAGTTGTTTGACATCAATGTCTCATGTAACATTAATGTATCAACCTCCTTTCCAAGGCTATGCATGAGTACAAAAAAATATAGAAAATTCAAAACCACAAAAGAAACCCAACACACCTTGCTTGTAGAATTACATATGCCTTGATTCCTCACTTTCCTTAAGTGAAGATACGTAGGAGCAAGGTCTAACCTTGTCGGGATCTCTTTTATTTAATCTCTTTTTATTTTGCTTTTGTTTTTTTAATTTTGTTTATTGTATCTTTGTATGCTCCTGTGTCTTGTTTTCTATTTTGAGAAATTATGAAGATTCCAAAAAGTCATACTTGTTATCATTCATATTGATTAAAGGTACTGTCTTCGGACAGGCATTGTGGGATGTTAATACCTTCCCTACACCTAACCAACTCCCGAACTCATTCTTTGATTCCCAGACCATCTTTTCTTTCTTTTTTTTTGTGTTTTCCATGGTTTTTCCTTAATAAACTGTGGTGGCGACTCCATCTCTTTTTTCATCACCTTTTCCATTTTCAAAAACATTACAATTTTTTTTAGAAAAACAAAATATCATCATCATTACTCCGTTTTTCCTTTTCCTTATTTCATCTTTGGATCACCGTCGTCCGATCATCAACGCGATCGTGACAGATGGCGACTCCGCTGGGGATACAAGTTTTGAGAGTCAGGCCATTTTTTTTTATCAAAGTGAATGAAAATAAATATGGTTTTGAAATGTTTATATTTCTATGTTTATTATGTATTGCATATGTATATGTGAAATGTGCAGCGCAGAAGCATTGCCAGGTATGTTTTTATTTTAATAAAATTTTGAACCCTAGGGTAGAAGACATGCTTTTATTTTCAAATATTGAACCCTAGGGTAGAGGACATGTTATATATTTTTTGTTCATTTTGAAGTTGGGTAATGTTCTCCCTTACACACACACTTGCATATACATGAGTGTGGCCCTATACTTGGGTCTGTGGCAAGCCAATAGAGTAGCGGAGTGGATAACAATGTCAAGGGGAATAACTTCATTTTTGTGGCTTTGCAAGAACTCCAACTAGAGTTTGTTTGTTTTACTTGTCTATCCTTGGTGCACTGTTTACCGACTACCTTGGATAAGACAGTAGAGTGGCTATGGCTCTAGTGACCTTTTATACCTCCTAGGATTTAAGCAACCACCTTTTTGTGAGGAGCACATAGTAATACTAGAACTTGTGGTCAAATAAGATGAACCATTTTAGGGGGGCACTAAAGGAGACACTTAGCACGCCGGAGCTTTATTAAATTTTTGTTGAAATTTTGATGGATAAGTGAATTTTGGAATATAGAGAGGGTCATTTATTTGAAAAAGGAAAAAAAAAAATTCTAGTTACTATTCTCATTTTCATGCATGGCATACATAACAATTTCTTTTTTTTGCATAATTTGATTTACTTAGCAAAATAAAGACCTTGTGCGAAAATTATGCAAATCGAATTTGAAAATTGAAACTAAAGAGAAATTATATTTTTGAGAGGGTGTTGAAGATAAATTTCTTTTGAAGATGAAATGAAATTTTCAATTAGATTTTCTAAAGCATGTTTGATTACATGATCATTCGCACAAGTGACATTCCATTATTTTTAAAATAGTTTGCATTTGGTTTTCCTCTTGCATTCTCATTTATTAATTCATAAGAAAAATAGAAATATAAAAATGACTAACTTTCCACGACATCCCTATAGAACTCGAGTTAACTCTAAGAAAATGGAAGACTGGAGAGAGGTAGAAGAGAGCATGAATAATGAATTTAATCCACTGAAGGATCAATTCGGCCAGATCCTATAAGCATTAACCTCCCTTCAAAACACTATGAAAGCTCAAAATGGGGCATTACATTGTGCTTACCCTCATGCTAGGTAAGGGAGTAGAACCAATCAATAGTTTCCTTCTTACGGGCTGCCTCCCAACTATGAGCCACCATATAGGAATATGAAAAACAGGGAAATATCCTGCTTGCTACTAATGTTCAATCTAAGCTCACTCGATACCACTTGGTGGACATGCGGAAAAGATGGTGGTTAACAAGGTTCCCACCATTGCTCAGCCAAATATCTTGCAAGTTCATACGAGAGAGACATCCTCAACAAAAGTTAACATTTTTTAGGGTATCTATAATGTTTTGCTAAATGCTGACCAGACCAAGAGTAAGTTGGAGGTCTTAGAAGATAGGCTCAGGGTGGTAGAAGGAGCCAACTTTTATGAATTTGGAGATGCTGCTGGGCTATGCTTAGTATCTGACATTGTGATTCCTCCAAAATTTAAAGTGTCAAAATTTGAGAAGTATAAGGTGGCATTCTGTCCAAAGAACCATCTAACAATGTACTACAGAAAGATGGTTGCTCATGCTCATGACGAGAAGCTTCTAATGCACTGTTTCCAAGACAACCTTGTCGGAATAGCTTTGAACTGGTACATGCACTTGGAGCCAGCTAGGATTCGCTCATGGAAGGTTCCTGTAGATGCTTTTCTGAAGCAGTATAAGTATACTATGGACATGGCTCCCGATAGGATGCAGTTCAAGGCATGTCCAAAAAGAGTGCAGAAATTTTCCCAAAGTTGGAGGGAGCTGGCTGCCTAAGTTACCACCTCTGCACGAGAAAGAGATGACCTCCATGTTCATTGAAATTTTGCAATCACCATTCTATGAACATGTGATGGGGAGTGCATCTTCAATTTTCTCTAACATTGTGACAATTGGTGAGCGAATTGAACAGGAAATAAAGAGTGGGAAAATAGCTCAAGGCCCGTCCGTGACCGCTAATGCTAAAAAGCCTGTGTTCAATTCCAACAAGAAGAAAGGAAAAGTGCAAACTACATCCGCCGCACCATATTAGAAAGGATATCAGCATCGGTTCGAACCGAGCTATAGGCCATCAGCTGCCTATGTTGCAAATGTTATGCCAAATTACTAGCATAATGCTCCAAGGCCTGCAATTGCATACAAACCCCATTCACTCCAAATATGGGGGATCCTGGGCCAAGTCAAATGCAGAATATAAATCAGGGGCAAAGGAGAAATATGAAAGAAAGAGTTGTTCAGTTTACTCCTCTTCCTATGACTTACACTAAGCTTTTGCTAAGAGCTCTCTAGTAACTATTAGTCCAGCCAGAGTTTTACAGCCACCATTTACCAGATTTTTAATAAAATATTAAATTGTTCGATGATATCAATTAATTTTAAATTAAATTTTAATGTTTACTTCTAATTTTAATCCAAATAGATTATACTAATGTATTTAAAATATATAAAAGTAGTATATTGATTAAAAGAATTGTTTTATTAAAATTATTTCAAGAAATACATATTTATTGGTGTTATTAAGCTGCGTGCAAAACTTACAGTGATATTTAGCCTTATTTTAATGCTATTATTTAAAAAATATATTCATGTTTAAATTTTATCATCTTATATA
>Ga0209489_104857_pt1 | contig 24210 bp, 7 predicted proteins | sample SiratrowhiteBW_FD_187527 | JGI IMG/M metagenome (GOLD analysis project Ga0209489, IMG submission 187527) | Root nodule microbial communities of legume samples collected from California, USA - Siratro white BW (SPAdes) (version 2) | ecosystem: Host-associated > Plants > Roots > Nodule | place: USA...
GGAATTGCAACATAAATGTTCTTTGTATTGGTAATATATATTTTCTTGACTGCAATATTGCCTGAATTATCCAGCCATTAAACTTTATGCTTTGACTCTAATTTAAAAAAAAAAAGTTAATATAGCCACAAAAATTATTGGCTTCCTTTTGTTTTGCACATTTATTTTGTTGTAGGGGAAGTATAGACACAATGAATGGTGGCATGATAGAAATGGTTTTGGATCCTGATTTGAACAAAACTGGGGACATTTGGCACATATGTATTGAGGTATATTCTATTAGACTACCTGGACTTTTGCCTTGCCTTGGTCTTCTGTTGAAATTGTTGTTATAGAATCTGTAACAACTTCAAAAATACAACACCTGCAAAATTACTGAGTAGCTTCCCAAATTGTTGAAATAAATGATACTGTTCTTCATATTTGAGCTTAAAATTTGTATATTTCTATGCAATACCTTACATTGTTAATTTTTGTCAGAAACGTTGCGTTGAGCAGAAAAAAAAAAAACAACTTTATTGTTGTACCTGCATTTTTCTAAAATATATTGTCAGTGTGGTGGGAATTGTATGGGGTGTTTAGATAATCATCTCGGGGATTCCCACATGATTTACTTTAGTGTCAAATGGTGATGTAGATTGTTTAAAGTTCTAAATGTAATTGGACTGTATGTATTAAATTCGTTGCTGTTATACCATGATGACTGTAGATGAAAACATGTATTTAAAATTTCGTATGAGCTTTTTATTTACTCCCTCCTAATTTTTTATATTGAAATACGTATATGTAGAATATATTTCTTTAAGGAGGAAATAGCCTGTTGAAATAGGAACATCTGTGAACAGTGTCTTTAATTGTTAAGGATCTCTTCTCTGTCCCCTTGTTGTAATTTTCCACTGTCATGTCTAATAAAGATTCTGGTCCTGTTGAAGTCATGTCAACACACTCGTAGAAAACTTGATTGATTGATTTTTTTTTTTTGTCACTTAACTTGGTTGATCTTGAACTTGTGTGGAGATTATGAAATATTGGTTGATATTTCTTCATGCAATTGGGAACACTTCCTGCTTGAATTTTTGCTTTTTTTTAACCTTGTTATAATATCATCAAGCTAATTCATGGTAGATCGGTTTTTGAAATTTTTTTCATGGTTTCATGTACTAATAGGGTTAAATAATGTAGTTCTCTGGCATAAATAAATAAACCTACATCAAGTTTTTCTTATTTAACCTAGTACAAATTTTAGATAACGCCATCATTTTTTATACTGGAACCAACTGAGATACAAACCCATTGGCTTTACGTTTTAATTCTTTAATATTCTGTCTTAGTTCAAGTGCTCCAATTGCAAAGTGGGTACGCGTTTCTAGGTGGTAAATAATTTTTTTCCCAGAAACTCCCAGAAATTATTAAGTCTGTTAGTGTTAGATATTTGCTACTAATTGCTAGCGACGGAGTTGGTTGGGCTATAAGATATTATAAATATAAGGCATGTTGCTTTTAAATAATCAGAGAAGTTGAGAGAGATTTATCTTGTCATTTGGAAAGGATTGGACTCTTAAAAGAGTTGGTAGAGGTTAGCCCTGAGTACTACTGTAAGAGAATAATACAGTTGTATCTAGCTATATTACATAAGAGTTGCACGCTTGTACTGGAGAATAATAAACTTTTCTATAACTTTATCTATTTTCTTTATTTTCTTCTGGTGTGACCTAGTTCAATCAAAAGTTGACTAAAATAAGCATTCAAGTATATTTTCAACTTTTAATGGCAGGATCTTCCTCGAAGCAATGTTCTATATGGATATCGCATAGATGGACCTCAAGACTGGGGTAAGGGGCATCGATTTGACAGCAGCGTTGTGCTTGTTGATCCGTATGCAAAACTAGTTGAAGGTCGAAGATATTTTGGGGATATTAGCATGAAGTTGTCTAAGTTTCTTGGCACATATGATTTTGACAGCTTGCCTTTCGATTGGGGAGAAAATTACAAGCTTCCTAATATTTCCGAGGTATTTTCCCTGCACAAATGCCTGCCCTTGTTTGTAAGTGATATTTTTTACAAAATTTTTGCTAGATCAAGGCTTTGTACTGGCTGATTTATGCATAGCTATGTCTATAGCTTGCATTCTACCTTTGCATTCTAATAAGACATGACGTATACTCTTCATTTGACTGAGAATATATTTCTGGTTGAATGAAGTCTAATGTTTACTTCCATTTTCATTATTTTTGTTGCTGCTAATGCAGAAAGATCTTGTTATATATGAGATGAATGTCCGTGCATTTACAAACGATGAATCTAGTGGTTTGGATAGCAACATTCGTGGTAGCTATCTCGGTGTGATTGAAAAGGTAATATTTGTGTTGTAGTTAAGAAAAATAGGAAGCATCACTTCTATGCAGGAGCATAAATTTTTGAAAGTTATATTTCCTTGCCAAGTGTTTGTCCAAAATGTATCAAATTTTAGCAGTTTTGAACCTAATGAAATCCTTGGGTCTTGAAATGGAGTGAAGCAAGTTTTCCTTTGCCTCCAACAGAAGTTCAGCGTTAAAATATAAACAACTGAGAAAAAGATGTTTTACTGACTAAACTGGGGATTTGAGTGTTGGGATTATGTTACTTTTGTAATGTAATGTTGAAGTTCTGTAGCACTTTTAAAACCTTGATGGAATAACATTGACTTTTTGCTAAAGGTAATAGAAGGTATCTCCTTCTCCCACCTCTAGATGTAAGAAAGTTCCAATCGTTTTAATCTTTCTAAGGATATATAACTCAACTCAAATCCAAAGGATAGGATAGCTTTCCAAGGAGGGCTAAGCTGGATTTATCGAATATTTCTTTGATATGTCATAAGAATACATGCCACAAAAAATCTTTATTCACTGCAAATTTATTCTCTTTATTTAAACTTATTTTATTGCTTGTCTAGTAGATTCCACACCTTCTAGAGCTTGGTATCAATGCAGTAGAATTGCTGCCTGTCTTTGAGTTTGATGAGTTGGAATTCCAGAGGCGTCGAAATCCCAGAGATCACATGGTAATCTGGAAAAGTAATTTGCTTTTTTTTGTATCAAAGTTAATATTGAAGCTCTTCCTTATGTACTGTGTATTCCCAATAATAAATAAAGTAAGGGGCTTCTGTCCTGCTCTTTATACATGATCTCTGAAGAAACTTAGTGCATAATAACTGAATACATATTGCAAGCACAAATTTATTTTTATATTCAGAGGTAATGTGCAAATCTTAAAAGACCAACTATGTTTGGGATATGTATATTTCTTTACTAAGTGGCTGTTATATCATATATGACTCTAATGGTTGTATTTTTGTTTTCCAAGATTAATACATGGGGTTACTCTACAATAAATTTCTTTTCTCCTATGAGTCGCTATGCTAGTGCTGGCGGAGGATCAGTTAGTGCTTCTCGAGAGTTCAAACAAATGGTTAAAGCCTTACATTCTTCTGGTATAGAGGTAGTAACGTTAAATTACACTATCTCAAGTGGAAGTCTGCTTGACATTTTTATTTCCTGGTTTTATCTTATTTTATGTTATCTAAAGTCTTATATATACCTCTTGGTTCATTTGCTAAATCTTATCCTCACACAGGTTATTTTGGATGTGGTTTATAATCATACTAATGAGGCTGATGATGCCCATCCTTACACTACCTCATTTCGTGGCATAGATAATAAGGTAATTTCAATTTGCAACTATTATTTTGACAGATGGTGTTAGTTACATGTTGGAATACTTGAAGTAAAATTAACTCTTACTGTCCGATTTTAATTATCTTAGGTATTAGTTAGTCCTATACACAGTCTACTGTACCTTGTGTGTGGAAAGAACTTCAGAGATATTATTTTTTCAGTTAACAATAATTGATAAGAATCGACAATAACATAAGTTATGGATATAGGTTACACATAAAATGATGTATAAAAAGACCAGAAGTAATTTAAAAGGAGATAGATTATTCAGTTTCCTCAGAGATTTTACAGGTATAATGCCAATTTTCTCTTATATAATATTCTACGACAATTTAAAACTATTCCTGGGGAGTTTCTCTCTCAAGTACTTATTTAGCTTTGAGGTCATCTATTCACTAACAAAATTGTTCTGTGATGTTAGTTATATAGAATGTTAAAAAAATGATTTGCTTTTTCTTTATGAAAACTTTCTTCATTTCTACAGGTTTATTATATGCTGGACAATAATGGGCAATTGCTGAACTTCTCTGGCTGTGGTAATTTTATATTTTGGTCTAACCATTAAGATTATATCCTTGTTGCTTTATTCATACAAATTTACAACGGCATACACCTATTTTTAAGTTATACTATTGAATATATTTCGTTGGTTTTTCTATTTTATTTTGAGTAGACTTGTCAATTTGACTCATGACCCACTAATCAACTCCAACCCACTCTTAAAATAACCTCCTTTTTACTGACCCACCCAATAAGTGAGTTGAAAAAGCCCCAACCTTCACATAAAGTGTATTAGGTTCAGGGTTAAAGTGGGTTTAGTCCACTAGAGAGATTACATCAAGGGAAATAGTTGACATTATGAATTTCAATTGTTGACTCTTACTGCGTCGTTGAGACATTTCAAATTTGAATGTACACTACAAATTGAACAACATCTCTGCTTCTTGTGCTACTTTGAAAAGAAGTAATTACTGTTTTTTTTTTTTTTGGTATTGTAGTCATTTCGAAAAGAGAAGCAATATTTTGATTTAATAAAAGAATTTTTTCCTTTGTCTTTCTAAAATACAAAATTGTTACTTTTAATCTTATAAATTTGGTACATTTTGATATTGATTCAGTATAGAGTTTCTTTATAAATTTTATTTTTTCAAAATCTGAAATATCTATTTCTTTTTAAATTTATTTTAACAATTAAATAATATTTATTTTAAGAATTGAAAAATTAAAAGCTCATATTTTTTTACTATAGGAACTAGCATGGGGATTAAAATATTAGGATATTCTATTGATATGGTATCTACAAATTATAATGCAAGAAAGTGGCTCAAAACATAAATTGAATGCATATATTTTTTACGCCTAACAAAATTCACTTACAAAAGTAATATCCAAGATATACGCAACTCATTTTTGTATTAAAATCTAGCTTATTTCTATATAAAAGTGAAAATTAATGCTGCCTTCATTGACAAATGAAACCAAAAATTGTTTTTGTTCCACAAAATGTGCAAATCGAAATCCATTGTCTTGAAATTAATTATTCTACTCTTTCATGCAGTATCACTTAAACTAAATTGTAGACAGAAAAAAATGTGGAGACAATTAGACGCACTTATAATCATGTTTTCATAATTTAGAACAAATTTCCAACTAACTTCTAAATTCAAGCCTCAAAAAAAGTTCAGGGGGGATAAAATCCAGTCAAAATTTGGGAGACCCACTACTTATGCTTGGAGCATGAGTAGTGATTGTCATTTGGATTTCTGAATTTTTAAAGTAAATATTTTTTAGAACTCTTATTTTTAAAGAATATTTTTTAGCACTACATGGGTTGCTCTTGTTGTCCAAAGGGCTTGTGGGCATTTTGATCCTATGAGCTGTTTTGGCCTTGACCCACCTTGACCTTGTGGACTGGACTAAATTGACATGTCTGAATTTTATATTGTATATGCATGTGTTGGCACTTGCTCTCGCTAAATGGGTAGAAAATCAGCCAACAATGAGTTTTAAGAACTGTTTTTGTGAGCAGAATGGGCTGCATTCATATGATATGGTTTAACAAAGTACAATCGCTATTGGTTTAACATACACAAATAGGAAACAAAAGTAGCTCATAATAGACAAATGGCTACTGTCAAGCTGTCCCCAGTCCGAGGTACCTAAATCCAAATCTCCTTCGGCCACTTGCTAAGGTTCAGATTTGGACCCATGGCTTTGAATAGTTCAGGCATAAAACCATACAAATTGCACATTTTATACTAGGGAAAATTTGAAGAAATTTGGTGCAAATTGCAGTTGAAGACTTGTCCAAGGGGAAAAAAAAAGCAAGAGTATTTGTAAATATTTTTGTTTTGTAAGCAAGAGTATTTTCTTCATAAATCCTAAGACTCACATTTTAATTATGCTTACTTTAGAAATGGATTTAGGCATAATATAATCTTACAAAATCAATTTATAAGATGAGATTTGTACCTATTAATATACTATAATTTGGTCATATTTCTAGTTGATGTAAGATCTTCAATACATTCTCTCATGATAGACATGTAGCATGAGACTAGATATTTATAAGTAGTCTGAAAGTAGATAGTATGATAGGCCCAACAAACCTTGTTAGGATAGATTTGCACTTTGATTTGACTAAATTTCTAATTGATGTGAAATCTCTAACACTTAATCTTACAAAAATAATATATTTTGAGAGCAACTAACACGATAGTCAAATGCTATGAAAAAAATGAAGAGGACAGATCATAAATATTTACAAAGTTGTGTAGATATATAATAGTGATAGATTGCACTTTCGGCTTAACCCTAGGCTTACCTGTAATGATCTACTGGAAAGGAACCACAATTTTAACCAAATTCGACTACTTTTGTTAATGTGCATTGTGAGGGACGTACTTCACTTCCACATGACCCTTTTGAAAATCGAGATACCTGAAGCTATGTAGTATTATTCCTTTATTAACCTTCGATGGAACCTTATTTGTGCAACACCAGGGTACTCTTAAATTTTATGAAACATCCAAACTATTTCTTATTTTTCACATCATTCAGTACAGATCTATTATGTGGAGCTGTGCCTTTTTTTCTGAGGACATATAATATGCAATACTTTCTTTCTGTGACTATTTAGAAAATTGAATAATCTTTTTTTTTATTTCTGTTATCACTAACAGAATTTTAGTATATTGATATCAATATTAAAGTCTTCTCTCTTCAATTGAACGTTTATCCCCAGGAAATACATTAAATTGTAACCATGCTGTGGTTACGGAGCTAATTCTTGACAGCCTAAGACACTGGTATGGACAACTTATACAATGTTATTTTTTTTTTTTATTCTGAATTGTATGTCTTGATTTCTTTCGTGAAAATTGAAATTCATTGAATTCCAGCTTCTCCGTGTTTAGTTGTATCTCGTGGAATTAATACATCAGAATTTAGTTTTTTGTTTCTTAAACTGATACATGTTCATGAAGCTCTCCATATTGTCGAGATTTCCGTATCCTTTCTCCCCCTTCCGGTGAATCTTTTTTACTTGGCAATCAATAAAACTGGCTTGTTTGGATGAGGGTCTGGTAATGTATGACCATTGTTATTATTATTTTTTAAATGAAAGGAATCATCTTTTAGCGTTGCAAATGCAACATTTCCAAACTAACTTAAGGCATAATTTTCTCTTTATTTCCTGATAAGCACTGTTGTGTTTTTTAATAATAATTTACTTTATTGTAGGGTCACTGAATATCACGTGGATGGATTTCGATTTGATCTTGCAAGTGTCCTGTGTCGAGGAATTGATGGCTCCCCCCTTAATGCCCCCCCAATTATTAGGGTAAAATTTATTAATATGCATTAGATATATTTAATGAATTCAGCAGTCATTGTTATGGTGCTTATCAGTTAGTTCAGCCATTTGGGATCACAAATTATCTGAAAATATTGCCAGACATGAGTTGGACATTCATGTCATACATAACAGCACTAGACCTTTTAGATTTTTGTTGCACTGTTTCTATTAGTGTCCATGAGTTTTAGCTGGTAGTCTGGACTGAGGTAATTAGCCATGCTTTCGAGGGCCAATAGAACTAGACCTATATATATATATATATATAGTGTCAAAATATCGCATCCAAACTAAAAACAATCAGCTTGTTTTTGACATACAGAGTTCATACAATTTCAGTCGTCTAAAGAAATAAATGAGAGCCCAAATTTTATCACATGATGTTAATAACGTTTCAATCACCTCATTATATGGGGTAGTGTGAGCAACTTAATGTAATATATGAAAATTTGCTCTACCTATTCACTATCTTGTCCTGGGATTGGTTGGAGGCGTGCATACCATTAGTCATACGGATTGATAAGTAGTGGTGACATTAAGATAGACAAAGGGGTTAAGGTAGACTCAAGAGCAGTATTTCTGAGGCGAAAAAGTAAAAGATTTAGATGGCACATTTGATCAAACAGGAAGCAAGTAAAACTATATAAAGTTGAAATGAATTGGTTGGCCAAATTGGCACACAGAAGGCCAAATTTGTCCCTATTGCAGAATAGAGAAAAGAATTGATTTGAATAATACATGAGCTGAAAGCCTGAAATCAATTGAATGATTTAAAAAGAACACAATTGTGGCTTTTTGTTGAATAAAGGGAAAATAAATTGGTTAAAAGAGCACAATTCCATGGCACTTTTTCTTCATTTTACCCTCCGAACCTTGAAGACCTAAACTCTAAACGAGATTGAAATTTAAGGCTATCCTAATTAGATATTACAAGCCAAATAGAACTGACAAACTCAATAAAAAAATTTTGGAGCCAATGAAAGCTTGAATTGGAGTTCATTTGGTTTTGCTTAACTTTATTAGTTTTAACCATATGCACAATTTATAGATTTGAAGACGATAATTGAGTAGTAGTTTTGTTCCTCAACAAGAAAATTGAGAATGTATAAATTCTAATGTTTCAGTCAACTAATTTTTATTTACATTTGCAGGCAATTGCTAAAGATCCAGTCTTATCAAGATGTAAAATTATTGCAGAGCCTTGGGATTGTGGAGGTCTTTATCTTGTTGGAAGTTTTCCAAATTGGGATCGGTAATTTTTTTGTTATTAATGTTTCCAATTGTAAGTAAATATTATTGTTTTATGAATAGTCTTTGCTATAGTCCAATACATCCTGAAAATTGAAGATCTTAGTGATTTTGACAGTGTATAGGTTAGTATTTTAATTCTTGATTCCAGTGTTTTGCTATCAAGAGTCATTCATTGTTTTTTCTGCTTGCAACCTTCATCGCCGGCAACTTTGGCGGTGATCATGTATGAGAGTGGACCACAAGTTGTATAACATTAACATAAAATCATCACTGAAGTTACTTTGGTGATTCTAATTCTGCCATTGAATTCCTTGAGGTTGTTGAACATGATATTGTTTGTAGCTTCTTAGCATGAAATGGTCACTCTATCATCACGTGATCTATGTTTGTGCCAACGGTCAACATCCGAGATGCATCAATATATTAATTTGGCGCTGATAAGATTATTTCCAGGACATTATCTCTGCCTAAGTACTGGAAATTATTTCTTCCATGGATCTATTGTTAAAAAATAAAACATGTTCCCTTCATTATGGTTCATGTTTGTTGCAGATGGGCTGAATGGAATGGGAAATATCGTGATGATGTACGGAAATTTATTAAGGTAATCCTAATAGAAAGAAGCTACTTAATTTAAATAGATAGTCAGAAGATACTTAATTTAAATAGATCCATATCATCTGACTTATCTTGATTTATGGCTAATTTGATCTGTTCCTTCTTTGTTGTTTCCTTTAAAAAAACATGTCCTAGGGTGATTACGGTATGAAGGGGAGCTTTGCTACTCGTGTTGCTGGGTCTTCTGATCTTTACAAAGTAAGCTACTTGTAGATATTTATGTTTGTTAACTTTGTGGGTTTGTATCATGTCAAAGACCAACTCCTTAAGTTGTTACCTAGAGACCTAGGAATGGCTTTAAGCTCTAACAACTATGAAATTTAACTTTCTCCGGGTAGAATCTTAGATTAAATTACCATAAATTATTCTATAGGATGGGCCAAAGACCCAAATCAAAGAAGATTAGGCTGTAAAATTATTTATAGGATATAGTTAAAATTGTTAGAATACTATTTTATAATATGTAGTTTGTATTTTAATTCCCTAAAGTTATATGATGAGACTTGCAGGGTCATCATTTACCATGTGTCTAGAAAGGGAATTCACAACTTCAAACAAATTAAAATACATGGAATTTGAATTGCTTTCAATTCAAATCTTTTGAATTCTACTTGATTGGATATAGTATTCTAATTACCACCAAATACTAAAATTTATTTTAATATTAAAAAATATTTAGTAATTTAAAAATATTAGATGGTGATATTTTTCAACCAATGTTGGTCGAGGCTGTGTTTGGGCTTTGTTGGGAGAAAAAAATAACACTGGTTGTGTCAATCGAAAAACAATTTATGAAAATGTTGACCAAAAAGTAACTTTGATGATAGGCATCAAGTGAAAAAAAACCTAGATGACATCGGTCCATTTTGACTAAGAAAACTCTTACTAACATTGACTGAGAAATAACTTTGGTCTAAATCAATAGAAAAATAATCCCAACAAAATGTCGATGAAAAAACTCTTCTTTAAAAGTCTCAATGATAAGAACTATATGTTATATCAGCTGAAAAAAAATGTTGCCAACAACCCACAATGTCTTGGTAGGCTAAGCTAATGACATCCTAGTTGAGGTCAAGTTGACGAGGTTTTGACCGAGGTCTAGCTAGCGATGCCCTAGCTGAGGTCAAGCCAATGAAAGAATATGACGGGAAGAGAAATATATGTGAGAAGTAAGAGTTTATAAAAAAAAATTAAATTCTTACTTTTTAGGTGGAATTTGAAATTTCATTATTTTAAGTAATCGAAATACTCTAATAAATCTTCATAATTTCAATTTCTTTTAATAACTCTTTATTCAAACAACATATTTTGTTATAAAATATTTCAAATTTTCCATAACAATTAATTACCCTCTAAAAATTCATCTTCCAAACACACTATTAGTTTTTAGTTTCTGTTAGCTTATATAAGTATATTGCTCTTTACTTATCAATCATCAATGAAAAATATGAATTGACCAAAGTGCACCATTCATGCCTTTCTTTATCTTAAATCTGTCCTACTTGGTTAGCGTATTGAAATAATGGTCTAAGATGTATTGTAGCTGATTTTTACCTTAATTTCACGAATTGTGCTATACTTTGCTATATAAATAATTCTATAATGACAGCTTCCTTCCTTCGTTTGTTTTTCTTACAGGTGAACAAGCGAAGGCCATATCATAGTATTAACTTCGTTATTGCTCATGACGGATTCACCTTGCGTGATCTTGTTTCATACAATTTGAAGGTACCTCGTTATTCTTTTTTCAAATTGTCATGATTCATCAAAACCTTCTATATTCCTTGATTCTTGGTTTTGTAGCACAATGAAGCCAATGGGGAAGGTGGAAATGATGGTAGCAATGATAATTTTAGTTGGAATTGCGGTTTTGAAGGTAGTTTTCAAATTGCACTTTCTTGTCTACTAAAAACTATAATATTTTAGTTGGGAATGATGGTACCAATGTTTCTTTGTTGGGCCGAGATTGTAATATTTTCCTTGCTGGAGTTTTAGTTAAGTGTATTTGTTTGACAGGGGAAACTGATGATGCTAGTATAAGAGCTTTGCGATCACGGCAAATGAAAAACTTTCACTTGGCATTAATGATGTCTCAGGTACATATATGAAGGGAAAATATTTCATTTTAACCGATTCTTTTATATATACATGCAGTTTAGATAGTTACACTATGTCTTCTTGATTAATTTTCCTTTTTTAGAGAAAACTTGAAGACACAAATGTATGATTTTCAGTTGTTTTGCATTATACTATTACTGAACGAGAATAATGATTTAAAATTTCGTAATGAATGGCCAGGGTAAACCGATGATGCTAATGGGAGATGAATACGGTCATACTCGCAATGGAAATAACAATAGTTATGGGCATGATACCGCCATAAATAATTTTTTGTGGGATCAGGCAAGTTTATAACATCCCTTTAGACCAATTAAGAAACTATTTATTAACGCAATATCTTTCTGCTCAACAGTTGGATGCCCGGAAGAGTGATCACTTCCGGTTTTTCTCCAAGGTGATAAAGTACAGGCATGCACATGAAGTATTCAGTCATGAAAATTTTCTCAGCAAGGTAAAATATCTTTTGCTTCATTATGCCGATGCACATGCTTTATTTTTAATACGGTAAACATTGATGCAGGCAGTTCTATTTAAAAGACATAATCTTCCATTTTGCTGATGCAACTTTTTGCAGAATGACATAACATGGCATGAAGACAATTGGGATAATCATGACAGCAAATTTCTTGCATTCACGTAAGCATATATGCATATTTTTAATTGGGAAATGAGATAGAAAAGTCATAGTGCTTCTTTGTAACATTTTAATCAGTGAACGTCTATTGTTGGTTATCAGAGTTAACTGAGACTGACTTGACAGCACGTGCTTTCCCTTGTGTTTGTGCATGTGCATGCAGGCTTCATGACAAGAGCGGGGCAGATATCTATTTGGCATTTAATGCTCACGATTACTTTATCAAAGTTCTGCTGCCGACACCTCCAGAAAAGAGGAAGTGGTTCCGTGTGGTAAGATTTTCCATTCTTGGGGCATATCCGAAAATACATTATTTTCGCTTACATACATAAACAATGCATAGAGGAATATCTACTGCAAGCTCATCTCTTACCCTAAATTGTCGGTACCTTTTACTGGAAAAAGAAGTAAATAACCCTTCCCCTTTCAGAATCTGCAATGCGTTCAATTTGAATGACTGACTGAACAGAGACTATAATGATGGCTTACTGATTGCAAGAATGACTTTTTTATTATTAAAAGTTACAAAAGGGTTAAAACATGATTGTCATCCCAATGAAGATGGAATAGTTTGATTTTAGTCCTTCATTTTTAAGAGGTTAACTTTTTATCCTCTATTCTCAAAATTGTGATTATTCAATTTTTAGTAATCAAAAACCTTCACAAGATGTGAATTGTAGATTATTGCAAGTTGTGGCAGTTTTAGATCACTACAAAATTTCGAATTACGAATTTTTATAATTTAAAAAAATAAAGATTCTTAAAATGAAAAGAGAAGAGAAGAATGTTCCAACAAGCAGAACATGGAAATTGTTGTTGGAGAACGATTTTAAGATACAACAAAATCTCTTTCAAAATACATCAACTCAAGACTAAATCACCACAACATGATGTCATGTCCATACCTACAAAAGACTTCTCCTTTAGACCAAGATTTTGAACTAGTTGACAACCTGTTACTTAAGTATGTGTCAAAACAATTCACTCAGATGTTACTATTATTATAGTAGTATAAGAATTATCAATTGGATGTATATGGAAAAGGAATTGTCAAAACATCATTTCTCATATCTATGCTATTATAGACAGCTGTTCAGTTTTGGGTTGGGTGGACAACTGTTAGAAGTTGTTTTGTGACGAAAACATGCCCAATCAAATACTGGATGCAGAGGGAGAGAATCCAAGCTCTAGGCTGAAAAGGGACAGGAACATACCCAAGGATTGGGATTGGTATATTCATGATTAGATAATTTCGTGATGAAAACTTGTCAAACGATGGAAATAGTTCTGTTGGGGAATGTCATTTTGTAGGGCAGTTAGAATCTTAGGATGGGTTAAAGTGATGTCCGCACTTGACGAGGTATGAAAACAAATCGCACGACTCTGAGTCTCATTTTCTCCCTATTTTCTTGATGAGGGTGCTTTTGTTGAGAAGAATTACTTATAAGCTTATTAAGGTATAGACTAAATATTGATAGGTAACTGAAGTCATCAAAGAAGAGTTATTGCCTTGTCAGTGTCGATGAAGAGAAAGTTGTCTTAAACAATCTTTAAAGGGATGAAAATGTTAGGAGTCTCACATCAAGGAAGAGATGTTGAACTTAGATCTAGAGGTTCTTCCACCTAATAAACTAATATTTTGGATTGAACTCTTGTTTTATACTTAAGTCTTAACAACAAAGGAATAGACCCTGGAGCAAGACTCCCAAACAAAAGTCCAAACCTAAGGATTTCTTGAGGAAAAAATTTACCCAAAGTAAGAGCATAAGAAAATCCTATCGTACTTTTAGAATGTTCACAATTTTGAACGTGTCAGCTTTGAAACAGGCTTTAGCTTTATGGCATTTAATGAAATTGTGTTTTTTCTCATTATTGCCGATTTGAAGTGTAATTTTATAGGTTTTTGAACTAATATCCATTTATAAGAAACCAGAATTGAAAGTGCCGAAAATCTGTGAGGCTTAGACACTTTTGGACACGATCAATAAGAATTTAACAAGATTATACCCATTAATAGTTGAGGAGTAACCTTGGCTCCCAGGGAAGAAGACAAAGGTGTGGGCACCATTTGTGAGTAAGGGTCTAGCCTAGCCGAAGATTAGCGTCACATGCAAACTCCAAAGGTATACCTTGGATATCAAACAAAGAAACAAATTACAAGATTAATTATTCTAAAAATGCCAAACATCACCCTCCCCCAAAAGAACACACCCACACCGTGGATAATCTTGTTGGACGTCTATGGTTTTGACTTGATCGAAAGAATACATCTGTGAAATGGTTTTTTTTTTTTTTTTTTTTTTTTTTCTCAAAGCATGGTGTGATTGGATTCCGTGGTTGCTATTTTGTTTTTCTTCTGAAGAGCAATAAGATTTTAGGAGGAACTTTATTTGTTGCATCGGTCCACTTTTAAATATTATTCAATATGAAATGTTTCTTATAATTTTTTCTATTTAATTTGCATGTGCAGGTGGACACTAATCTCAAATCACCGGACGACTTTGTTCTAGATGGTGTTCATAGCACAGGAAACACGTATAATATAGCTCCATACTCCTCCATTCTTCTTGAGGCGAAGTTTTGACGTATGCATTAAAAGGAATAAGGGAAAAGCACTAGAAGTAATGATTGTTTGTTTTTTTGTGAGAGCTATCATTAGCTTTAGCACTACAAGATGTGTATGCATAATGCATATTTACAAACAAAAGATTACTGTATCTGCATGGAAATGTATTGTGGTTCAGCTGCAGTTCAAGGGAAACATAAGCGGAAGAGGAAATTTTTAAATCTTATCATTTCCAGAATGGAGAAAGGCATGGAGTTAGGTTTCGAGTTACTTGAGCCCGGTCTTACGAATTTGGATAATCATCACTGCTTTTATGTGTACTTATATTTTAAATTTGATTTCAACGTAATAAATGTCATTGTCTATTTGTTTATATTGTAAATTTCGTTTGAATAAAATAAATGTCCCTTTTTTAGAGTTACAATAAATAGTAATTTATATTGAATCGTCTAACTTAATGACTCTTTTCATTGTTAAATTATCTTTATGAAAAAGAAAAATCTTATCAAGTCTCAAATTTACATCTCAAAATCTTTATTCAGTTCCTTTTATATTTGACGACATGAAAATAATGGTTATTTTTATAAAAGTTAAATTTGGTTCTTTGTCGTAAGAAATAATTTAGAACATCTTTTTTATATTAATTTATTTTACAAATTTTTTATTTTTAATTTATTTTTTGAATCCAATAAATATTCTAATGATGAAAGAAATTAAAGGAATTAATACTAATAAAAATGGGCCTAAAATTTTGGCAATCATATTATCTATTAAATAATAATTAACAGTTGTACATGAAACATAGTTTTGCTAAATATTCGTCAGTTGATTTTAATAGTCTAAAACTGATAATTTTCTAAAAAAATAGGCATTTATTAAATTAAAAATATAAATTTAATACTTCTTTTCTCTAAAAGTTTACTAATGTTAGATGGATAAAATTTCTTCTTAAAAATTGATGTTAACATTTTAAAATTTTGGTGTTCTAATTCATAATATAACTATATATTTTTTTCTATTGGCTATTTTGATGTATTTAATTGATTATTACTAATTTTAGAAGGGTAAAACATAATCTTGGAAACTAATGGTAACATTTTCTTTAAAGAGAAAAAATTTAAAAGTTGGGTATTGTAATTTATAATTAAGTATATTTATTATTTCATTAGTTGTCTTGCTGTACTCAATAGATTCTTTGTCTTTCAAAGTTTTAATTCTATAACTTCTTCTATTATAATAATAATAATAATAATAATAATAATATAAAATGAGTGTGTTCGCTACATTGTTAGTATCGGACTAGAATTTGGGAAGTAATAAATAAAATGTTAATACAACAAATTAGTTTCTTATAAATATTGTTTTGTTGTATTACTAGTATATATTTTTTTCTTTAAACCCTATTTTTTTTTTTAAATTTTAAATAATGGAGTTCGTTAGTGAGAAGCAAGTAGCAAATAACAGTTACAGTAGTAGATGGATTACATAAAAACAGCAATTAATTTAATTAAAGATAACTTTATTTTACAATAAAATAAATAAAATACGAGGAAAAGAGTCGACAACCCAAGTTCGAAGTCATCTGTCCCGTTCTAGCTGTTAGAAAAGATGGAAACGTAAATTTACAAAACCATAGTGAGGAGTATTTCTGGAAATTCACAAAATTCGACCGTTGGAAAAATTCAAAAACCTCATTAGATGCATTTTTATATATATACAACTATACGTTTCAGAATCCGAATCCAACCATTCTCTCTCCCTCTCTCTCTATATCTGCAACGCTCCAATGGCCAACACCGAAGAACAACAACAGAGCACAACGAGATCATCGATCATGGAGTGGAAGCACTTGCACCCTCTTCACCAAATCGCCGAAACACCCACCCACAAGCTCCTCCTCAAGCAGTGGCTCAAAGAAGAGGAACTCATCAATACCCGCATAGTCCTCAAGGAGACTCAAATAGATTCGACCCGCAAAGAGATCACCACGCTCTACATCTTCTTCTTCCTCTTCCATTCCACCACCCTCATGTTCCTCTTCAACTCTTCGCAATCATCACCATCTTCTTCCTGTCACAGATCATGGATCCCTTCACTGTGCTCTCTGCTATTCTCGCTCGGCATCATCTGGGCCTTGCGGTACAAGAGCGATGTGGAGGCCCACATGGAGAAGATGCTGCTGCGGGAGAAGGAGGACAAAGGGTTGCTGGGGAAGTGCGTGGAGGAGTTGAAGAAGAAAGGGTTGGAGTTTGATCTGTTGAAGGAGGTGGATGCTTTGAGGAGAGCCAAGAGTTTGAGGGTGGAGCCCAAAGATGTCAGGAAATGGTCTTCAAGGGACTTTGTTTCCTTGTTCTTCTTCTCCATGGCTTGCTTCTCTCTTGCTCTCACAAGGGTCATCTTGTGCAGTTAGGAAGTGGGACTAGTACAAATTTATGTTCTAAACTTTTTAATCCTTTGGTTTTGGTTAAGATTTTTGGTGTATGTCAATTATTGTTACCATTATTGCAAGGGGGGCAGGTGCAGAATGTACTGTTCTGCTTTTAATTCTGTAATTTGGGAATACTATATTGAACTTGTGGAATAAAGTTATAGTTTAGATTCAATTTTGAGCATGTGATTGCTAGGGATGGAAGGTGAAATGTGATGCAAATGCTGTTTTTGATTCACAGCAAATTATACAAATGAATTTGAGATTTTTATGTTAGCTGTAGAATGTGCTGTTACTGTTACATATATTTGTGATGAGATTTTTTTTCTTTTTATTTATTTATTTCAGTGTTAGCTGATTGAGAAAGTTATCATTGAATTTTGTTTGGATCAATTAGCACAAAGATCCTGCTACTTTTAGTATATTTCTGATAAAACTGGGTGTGGAGGACATAAGTCATGAAACGCGTGATAATCGAAGACACCTGAACCTCTCCCCACTTTCTAACACTCTGTTAGACAGAAAGAAAAAACAAGGTAAATTCTGAGTTGTTTGAGTTAACGTGAATGGAAAAATAATAGAGATAATAAAGAAAGATAACTTCTGATTTTAAAAAAGGTATCTTTTTGTGTTCTTTGATTTCAAAGAAATAATTGGTGAAGTTGAACTCCAGAGAACTTCATTTTCTTACCATATAATATAAGCATGTGTAACTACAAAACTTTTTAATAAACTGTTCAACCATGAATTTTGATGCCATTATAGTAAGGTAATTCTGATTTAAAGAAATTTTTTTAATTACACTTCCTTTTCTATCTTAATATAGAAGATTGTAACAAATATATATTTTATTTTCAAAATTAAAATAAAAGTAGTAAAAAGGAAACAATGCTTTCTATTTTATTTTTTTCAAATGATATTTTCATTTTTAAAAATAAAATTTATAAATATATTAAATAAGTGAGTGGATTCAAACACTTTTATTTAATCATAAAAATATAGTGTTATATTATTTTGAATTTAATTATTAAGGTTTGCACTGGGTATATTTTATTTAACAAACTTTTTTACTCAATTTATTTAGCAAACTTAAAATTCATAAATATATTAATCAATGAACAAAAACATGAATCCACATAATCACTAACATAGCTATTAAAATATACTCTCGTTCAGTACTACAAAGTGATGAAAAAAAAAATATATCTTTTAACAACTGTGCAATGAAAATAACTGTTTTTTTAATTCTCATAGGAATTAATATAATATATTAAATACATAAAAGAATAATTAAGAAGGAAATTCTTGGGGTGCTCCTTGACTGGGGAGGCTTTTATTTTAAGTTTAATTATAAAATATTATTTTATTTTGACTTTAATTATTCTCAAGAATAAAAACGAAAACTGTTAAAACAAAATACTCTTTATGATTTATTTTTTTGCATTTGATATTTTATTTGAAAATGTTAAATTAAAAATATAATAAAAGAATTAATACACTAATTCAAATCAAACCCTTCCGAGTATACAAATATTAATTTATTTTGAATTTAATTATTTTAAAAAACAAAAAAATTGCATCTGGTGTTTTATATTTTAAAAATAAAACTCAGTATATACAAAATGAATACATAATAACTAAAAAATTAATATACCAATTCAAATACAATAATAGACCTATTCAAATGTACATTAAGAAAATCACTATTTATTACACTTGCTAATAATTTATACAAATTATTAATTAACTGAAAAGATAACGTAATTAAGAAGGAAATAACTAAAGTATTTTTTGTTTAGATGAGAAAGATTGTTTAAAGTCAATATTTATTTTTTTATTACAAATATTATAATTTTTTTCCATTAATTTCCTTTTACTTAGTATATCTTATACTATTGTGATAAACTTTTTGAACTTTAAGTTGTTATAACTTGTTGAACTTTCAAGTTGTTAGAAAGTCATTAGTTTTCAATAGATTTATAAGATCAAAAGAGATGATAACAATTAAGTGAGACCATGTCGTGTTAAATTAATAGTAAATAAATATACTTACAAAGAAGACATTGATTTCAATAAAAAATTTCAACCAATTATTTGAATGACTATAATCAAAGTTATTTTAATTAATTATATGTGTTACATTTTATTTACATATTAAACAATTGAATTAAAAAATGTTTTTTTATGTAGAATTTGAAAAAAAAAATATATATGCTTCAACCAAAAGACTTTACATAATAAGATAACTCATGTTGCAGGTTAACCAAATCTTTATACCATTTAAAGCAGACACCTAGGTGTTAGAATAAGAGATTTGATTCCTTCTTTATTAACCTTGGTTACAACAGATTGAATTCAAACCATTGTACCTATTATAATATGTTTGACAAGAAAGATTTTATCTTTACCATCTTGTTATTGTAGGGTAATAGACTCCAACAAAGATTGAATCCAAGAATTGAAAGCACAATTGGATAGGGAGTTTGGTATGAAAGACTTAGGACCAATGAATAAAATTATTTTAGGGATGCAAATTCACTAAGACAAAAAAGATAGGAAGATTTGACTTTCTTAGCAGAATTACTCACTGAAAACCTTGTAGCGCTTGGACATGCAAGATTGCAAGCAAATTTTTACCCCACTTCTTATCAATTGTAAGTATTAGTCCTAACAATGAAGTAGGGAGGATAAAAATGTCTCGAGTACCATATGTATCAACGATGGGAAGCCTTATGTATATCATAATTTGCGTGAGACCAAACAATCCACAAGCAATGAGAGAAATTAATCGATTCATGAAAAAATCCACAAGCAATGAGAGAAATTAATAGATTCCTGAAAATCTTGGTGGAGAGCATTGGAATGATATTAAGAAGATCCTTAGATACATAAAAGAAACCTTGTGTATTACATTATGTTTGGAATGATCAGAATTAATTGTCAAAGGTGATGTCGATTCAGATTTTGCAAGTAATCTTAATAAAAAGAGATCTACAACTAACTATATGTTATAGTTAGAGGAAGGGTAGTAAGTTGGTTATCCAAGTTATAAGATGTTCTAGTTTTGTCTACTAAACAAGCTCGATACATAATAACTACCCAAGTATGCAAGAAAGTCATATGGATTCAAAAGTTAATCGAGAAACTCAGGCGCAAGCTGGAGAAAATTGTTGTATATTGTGACAGTCAGTGTCTTGCACATTGTAAGGAATCATTCCTTTCATTATATGGAAAAGCACATAGGTATGTGCTGCCACTTTGTTCAAGAATGAGTATAAGAAGGAAGTATGGATATGAAAAAGATTCATACCAATAAAAACCTAATAGATGTTTTGACAAATTCGATTAGCATTGATAATTTTATATAGGTGTGATCCTATTGCAACCTATCGAAAAAGTAAACAACATGGATGGTAAAAAATAAAATACAATATGAAGATTTGATAAAATTAATCAAAATCTTCAAGTAAGAGAATGCGAGAAGAGAAATCCCATATCAAGAAAAATTTATTTTGGTACTTACTTTTATTGTTATAAAAGGAGTAATGTTTTCTTATTAACATGAACCAAAATTATTTTTGATTGATTGTTTGAGAGAAAAAAAAGTTAAGAGAAAAATAATTTTTTCCTTAAGGATCTTTTTTGTAGTTATTTTTCTTATTTTCGATAGAGAGTGTTATTGTTTTATTCGAAATTAGAGAAAAGAATATTGCATTTTTTTCCTTTATTAAAATTACATTATTGTATATGTTTGTTTTGTTTCTCTTTACTTTAATCCATAGTTATTTTTCTTATTTTCGATAGAGAGTGTTATTGTTTTATTAAGGAATGTTGTAATTTTAATTTTTTTTCTTTTATTAAAATTATATTATTGTATATGCTTGTTTTGTTTCTCTTTACTTTAGTAGCAATTTATTTTGTTATTACTCTAATATGTAACATGCTTTTCATTATTATTAAAAGAATAATTCTAAATTTTATGTGACTCTATATGATATTTACATAAAACGGAGATCACGTTAAGATTATTCCTTATAATTTCAATGACAAAATCATGTAGTAAGCATAACTTTATTTATATAGATTTTTATGGAAGAGGGTGTTAGTACGAACCTAAGTGAGAATGAAATAACTTTAAACTAAGATACTTATTAGGACAGGGTTAGGAAAGGGTTTAAGTGTGAATTGAAATATCAATATTATGAATAAATGAGTAAGATAAATAATATACAAAAATAAATAAATTTATATATTTTTTTAAAACTTTTTAGTTAAGAAAGATGTTTTAATTTGTTATAAAGTGTTTTTTCTTGAAGAATCTACTTATATTTAATTGGTCGAGACTAAAATAATATTTTGATGAAGATTTTATTTGACACTCAAGGTCCAAATAGGTAAAACAAGTACTTTAGGTCTCACAAAAAAATATAACACTAATTTTAGAATTACACTTAAAAATAATTTTTACTTAAAATTTTAAAATATCTTAATTGTTATTATATCGATAATATAAATATTATTTAAGGAATAATAGTTTTGAAACTTTTTCTTAATAAATTAATAATATTTTTATTTTTAAAAAGATATTGAACAGTCCAGGAATCCTGAAGGTTAAAGTCTTCTAATTTTCTACCTCTTACTATCCATCAGAGTAACATTTATTAATATCTCATTCTTTTCTTTCTTCTGACTCTTTCACTTATTTTCTTTTTTTCTCAGACTTTACACTTGCATTTATGTCCCTTTATTTATCTAACTCTTTCACTGGTTCTTATATATTATTGTTTCACTTTGAGTGTTTGATTGTCATTAAGCCATCAATTCTATTTCTTTTATCATCCTATATTGTGCATTTATGTGTGTCTCTATTATTTGGAGGCTTGGAGTGATAGATTAAGGAATCAGGGTTTGTGTTGGCTTTTAGTTTGAGTATTAGATGAATTGATCTCAAAATCATTTTATTTTTTATTATTGTTTAATTAATCTCAACTTAATTTATGCAAATTCAAGAAAAAGTATTAGAAATTCATAATTTATAAATTAAATTTAAACACTTACCAAAAGATAAAATCCAAAGGCAGAAGACTTCAAAGCAAGATACTACGATCAATTTCATTTTTTCTAAGTCAGGTTTAATTTTATTTTTAACTTAATCTCATTTATATATTTCTAACTTATATTGAGTGCGTTATATATTATAATTTTTAATTTTATAAAAATATATAAATATGTTAATTAGAAATATGAATTAGGAATTCAAAACTTAAAAAAAAAAGATAAGTGAAGCTTTTTGTTGAATCACAGAAAGAAACTATGGATAAATTTATAAAAAAAATATAGGTGAGTAATCTTTGAATGAAAAAGATAACAATATATATAGGTGAAAACAACAGTAGAGAATAGAGAAGTATTAAGAGAAGATAATAATTCTCATTCTCAAACTCCTAACAACTGAAACAAAGATATAAAAGGATAAATATTCTAGACACTTTTCTACATCTAATTATATTTAAAAAAATTCTAACGGAGTGAGACAAGAAAGAAAATGACTCATTTATTCTAGAGACTTAAATAGTTTAAATAGAATCTTTTATTTTTGTTGTATAAGTAAACTAGGTAATGAAGGTAGTAAAAATTGGATCTTGATAACTTATAGTAAAGAGATTATAAGATTGAAAAATAATAAACCACTTGAAATTCTTAATTATATAAAATAAATAAATTCTTTTTTCTAAAGAATATATAATATATAGCACAATGTTAATAATTCAGTATCTGAAAAAAGTTTAAATTAATAAAATTTTATTTAAGATCTACAATTTTCAAACAAAAATTAAACTAATTAACTTTATTCTCTATTGAAAAAGATATGTTAAATGAAATTAATTATGATAATTTAATAAGTTTGAAAACTAAATTTTAAATAAAAAAGTCATAATTTTAATAAATAATTTTATTAACTTAAAAAAAGCTTCAATTTTTAATTTGCTTTAGATCTTTATAGTCTTGAACCCTCACTGATCCTATAATTTAAGGTCAAATAATTAAAGTGTAAAATTAAAAAAAAATCCAACTTGGTTAATTAATGAGTCAAAATAGATGCAATGAATATATTTAAAATTTCAAGAAAAAATTTATAAATAAAACTATTTCTTATATTTAATTATAACTTATTAAATTAATACTGTCGCAACCAGGACGGCGATCTTTAAAAAAGTTTAGGTTTTGATAAAACAGAGGAGTCGTCACCATAATTTATTAAAGGAAAAACTATGGAAAACCAAAAATTAGATAAGGTAAGTTCACAAAACCAGATTCAAAGTCCGGGAGTCGGTTACGTGTGGGGAAGGTATTAGCACCCCACAACGCCCGCCTTAAGGCGGTACCTTTAACTAAATAAGTAAAATAAAAGAGTATGGCTTTTTTAAAATATTTATCCTTTCCAAAAGAATATAATTGCAAATAATAACAAAACAAAACATTTTTAGTTTAAAGGGGAGCCCGACAAGGATTTGACCTCGCTACTACGTATCTCTATAAGGATAGAGAATCAGGGTGGTTGGGAGGCTTTTTGGTGGCTGCATGGTGGTTTCTTGGGGCTGCATGCGGTCGAGTGAGAGGGTGCAGATTGATGTGTTGAAGATGAAGGTAGTGGAGCGATGGCTTGCGGCGGTGCATGGTGGAGTGAGCAGCGTGGCTCTCGGCTGGCAGCAACAATATGGTAAGGCACTTGGCATTGTGGGGCGTTAGTTGATGGTGCGGTTGGCAGCGAGGATGGAGTATGACTTGGGGCATGGAAGGTGCTGGTTTGGGAGGTTGAATATGTGATACGAACGGCCATGTCCCTAATATTACTCAGCCCAACACTCCTGCTCAACCCAATAATGTTGGATCATCACGGCCCAATCGCATTAGGAAGATTCCATCTAAACTGAAAGATCACATTGTTTACAAATAAAGTCTCCATTATAGCAATCATTCCTATTCCTATGCCTTCGGTTATGCTTTGACAGAAGTTACCATATG
>Ga0209489_104859_pt1 | contig 24187 bp, 4 predicted proteins | sample SiratrowhiteBW_FD_187527 | JGI IMG/M metagenome (GOLD analysis project Ga0209489, IMG submission 187527) | Root nodule microbial communities of legume samples collected from California, USA - Siratro white BW (SPAdes) (version 2) | ecosystem: Host-associated > Plants > Roots > Nodule | place: USA...
GATCTAAGTCACATAGACTAAGATATCAGGTGGTGAGAAGCTGTGAGGGAGTTCATACACACCGGGACCGCTGGTGAGACTCGGTATTGGATGTTTGAGCTTACTCTGATCCTTTCTCTTAGATTCAAATGGCAATCTAAGTCTTGGGTATTGGATTAGTCCTTTCTCTTAGATTCAAATGGCAGTCTAAGTCTTGGGTATTGGATTAGTCATTTCTCTTAGATTCGCTGGTAATCTAAGTCTTGGGTATTGGATTGATCCTTTCTCTTAGAGTTGCTGAATCTAAGTCTTGGGTATTGGATTGATCCTTTCTCTTAGAATTGCTGGATCTAAGTCTTGGGTATTGGATTAGATGTTAGTCTCTGGTAGGGGCATACTTAATTGGTTTTTAGGAAGACGATAGGTCAATGTGTGACCTATATGTGTGATATGGTCTATGTGTGGCCAATATGTATTAATGTGGTCTATGTGAGACCTTTATGTATGACGTTTGACATGAGTACTTGAAATGAAAACGAAAAACTTGTCTTGAAACTTGATATGCTAGACTTTAAAGAAATTCTTATGACTGAGATATTCTGTTCTATTTACATGTATTTAGTATTGAAATTTATATGTTAATCTTTTAAGAAATTCTTGTGAATAACTAATATGGTTTGCTCTTTTTGCGTGTATTGATTATATTATAAAACTTTATTTTCACTAGCTTACCCTTGCTTTTCTTGTTGTTTTGTAAACTGCAATGATTGTACTATGTACATGAGCAGATATAAATGCAGATGCAGGACTATGTGGAAGAGTGTAGACTTTATTTTGGAAATTAGATTCTTCTTGTTGGATTCACTGTATGCTAAACAATATTTTGGAAATTAGATTCTTCTTGTTGGATTCACTGTATGCTAAACAATATGCATTTTTGAGATGTTACATCTTTCATCTATCTTTTTAAATTTCTTAAACCAAACATGAGTTATTTTTAACAATTGATCATCTTTTAAAGCAGAGCACTCAAATCTTCTCATATGAATTAGACGACTTGAAAAATATAAAAAAAAAAAATTGCTTTAAATGTTGTTGATGTAACCTTGTCAAGACGAAGACTTGTTGCGTAAATATGGGTTCTGCATGATATAACCCTTTTTGTGATGTAGACAGTAGAAGTTCGTCTTTGGGAAGTTTAAGATGTGAGTATATATATATATATATATGGCGTATAAATAATTCTTTATCAAAATTAAATTTAAAATAGGAAAAATATATTAAATAATAGTTACATATCAATGAAATCTTATGAGAATTATGTAATATCTTTTTTTTTTACGATTATCGTGAGAAATAGTATGTTCAGAATTTAAATAAATTTAGTAAATATGGAATAAAGTGAATTGTTGAAAGAAAGAATAATAAAAGCATGTAAAGAAATAATAGTTTAGATTAAAAGTTAAAAAAGAAAGAAAAGATAGGTTATATAATAAATTAAAGCTTTGTATTATTGAACAATCAAAATTGATAATAAGATATTATGTCAAAAAATAAATAACAAATACAAATACTAAAGAGAAGTAAAAAGTATTAAATATGTATATTAAAAACAATTTAATTTAATAAAATGAAGTTTATATTTTCTAAGATATTATACATCATTTGAAAAAATAATATATAAAAAAATTGTATATTTGAAGTTACAATTAAAAATAAATTATCCTACGAAATTGAGTTAATTTGATAAATATTGGATAAGAGATTTAAGAATTATTAGCGAAAAGAGTTATTCAAATGAAATTATATAAAGGATCAAAGATAATAATTATAATAAACATTTAAATTACCTAATAAACTAAATATTAACAAAACAGAGATGAAAACAGAATTAAGTAAGTACATAGTTTTCTTGTTTCAATATTCAATTTAAAAAAGAAAAAAAACTTTAGTCATATTCATATCATATTTTTTTTTAACGGTGAAGAATAAATTAATAGAGGTACTTTAGGAGTATTACAACCCTGATATACTCACAAAAACGGTCCTCCAACATATTACAAACTCAACTATCTAGCCTAATCTCCCAAAAAAATTAACTAAAAGGTCACCTTGGTACAATTCCCCACACTATGATATGGAGAGCTATCCCTAACTTACAGAAAAATACTTAACAAGAAGACCCCAATTGTATTATTAGCTGTTGTCAACACCCAATTTCATCCCGACAAATAAAATTATTCCAAAACATAAAACAATATAAAATTAAAATAAAAAAGTGTGTTATTATTTAAACAAAAAAAAAGAGTTTTGGTTTCATTCTATTTTATGAATAAAATTTGAAAATAAAATTCGTAAAATAATAATAATAAAAATAAAATTGTCATTAAAATGTTGCCATGTCACATTCTCTCTCTATTTTTGCTTGCCTTTTCTGATGCCCATTAATGATACGAAAATTAATTGAAAAGAAATTTAAAAATTTTAGATAGGCTAGAAATTTGAATAGTTGATGTGATTATTATTCTGATTAATTGCAAACTATTCTGCTTAATAGTGATTAAATGCTGATGATTTTCAATTAAATGTTGATTGTCTAATAATTGGTGCATTTTCTTTTTGAATTGTTATGCTCATCTTTTCTATTTTATAGACTCCATTTGGTTAATGTTCTAAAATAATAATTAAGATGATTTGTTTTATTTTCGAAAAGTAAAAAAATAATGATAATAAATATATATTTCAAAATAATAATAATATTAAAATAAAATAAAAAAAATGTTTAAGTATCTATTTCTATTGTTGTGTTATTTAGGTTGCTTTCAATAAATGTAAAAATGGAAAAAAACAATAAAGAAAAAACAAATTAAAAAATAATAATAAAATGTTTCAACCACATTACCTCTAATATTCCCTATTTATTCATCATATTCATTTATTTTCGTACAATTTTGCCCATTTTTCAGTTTGTGTTCGTGTCCTTGGGATTTAACAGTGAGTTGGTGTCAAGTGGGGATAATTAGGAATTAATAGATTTGAATCTGAATTAAAAGAGAATAATCAATTGGCAGTTCACAAATTATAATTAAGTGAGAATAATTAGGAATTAAGGGATTTCAAATTTGATATGTATGGGAGGTTACGATGCCGTAACAACAATAATGGTACAATTCTGCCTATTTTTCAGTCTGTGTTCGTGTCCTTGGGATTTAACAGTGAGTTGGTGTCACAAGTGGGGATAATTAGGAATTAATAGATTTAAATCTGAATTAAAAGAGAATAATCAATTGGCAGTTCACAAATTATAATTAACTGAGAATAATTAGGAATTAAGGGATTTAAAATTTGAATTAAGAGTGGGCTGACTAGAACTAGTATAAATATGTATAGTGAGCAAGTGGATACACACACGAAAAAAACACAAGAAATAATAGAGATACTAAAAAGGGTTATGAATATTAGTGAGTAGATCATTTGAAGGTGGGAGTTCATAGAAGAAAGGAACGTGTTTTTGGAGGATTTTCAACTGGTAACGCTCTATTTACTCTGTATTATATACTTATCACATACATGGGATTGCTTTGTTTGATGGTTATTATGATATCCTAAGGTTCATCTCTTGTCTCTTTGATTTTAAAAAAATAAATAATAATAATCATAAAAAATTATAAAACATTTTCTAATTTTCGAGAAAGGAACGAAATGTTTTCTAAAATTTAATAAATTAATAGTTCTTGAAAAAATATCGAAAATGTAAATTTTCAAAACAAAAAAGGAAAAAAGTTTCAAAACAGCCCTAAAATAATAAAGATAAAACATCTTCAAAATCAATAAAAATGTGATAAATATAAAAACATGTCTTTTCGATAATAAATATAAAAACATTTTTTTTACGAAAATAAGGTAATAGAAACACGTTTTTCGAAAATAAAATATAAAGACAATTTAAAAATAAAATAAAAGAAAAAGTTTTTTTTAATATGAAAAATAGTTATTTTTTTTTCAAAAATAATGAATAAAAATTAAAAAGGATATGTCTTTTTTAAAGTATAAAAACAATTTCTTTAAGATAATAAAAATGGTTCCTTTCTCAAATTAAAATAAAAATAGTTTTTTAGTAAACATTTTTAAATATAAAAAAAAAGTCTTGTCCCAAGTTTCCTTAAAATAAACAATTATCAAGAAAAAAATAATAAAATAGAAAACAATTAAAAAAATTATATAAAATAAATTGCCAAAAATAGAAGAAAATATTCATAAACTTAAAAATATCAAACGTCATACAACAAATTTTTAAATTAGAACTATGTAAACCCTGATTTTCTATCATGGATAGAGATACGTAGGACCAACATGAATCCTTGTCGGGACCAAATAAATAAAAAATATATGGTTATTTGTTTTATTTTTGATTATTATTTTTATTTGCATAATTGTTATTATTTGTATTATGTTTATTAACATGTTTTCTTTTTCTTATTTATATATTTGTTTGTTTTGTTATTTTATTTGTCTTTATTCATATTATTACTGTTATTATTTGGAAAAAATGACATTTTGTAAAACCACATTTATTTTAATTCATTTGATTAAAGGTACCGTCTTAGGACGGGCGTTGTGGAGTGCTAATATCTTTCCCACACGTAACCGACTCCCGAATCTTTGAATCTGGTTCCTAGACATTTTTATTTTTGGTTTTTCTATGATTTTCCATAATAAACTATGGTGACGACTCCAATCTCTATTTAAATATTCTTTAAAAAAATAAAATTGATTGTCCCGTCATGATCTCGGTTGCGACAGCTGCCTATGGTTAGAGAGCATGTTGTGAACAATAGTAAAAGGTCTATCTTCTACTAAAATTATAGTTTGAATCTTCTTGTATCTTAATAACATGTGTGTTTCATTTCCTTGTGTCTTTAATACCTCAAATTCTATACCTTTATTCTTCAATTTTCAACACGCTCCTTTTTGAGATGTCGTTATTCGGGATATGCATACCTGCAACAAATACCAGACATACAACTAGCCTATCACCCCAACATACTTTTTTAGTTATTGGAAAGATTTCAAACAAAATTAAAATCAGTATGGGATTCGAAACTAATTCTTTTTCTATTATAATTCTTAAACATCAAATTCACTATTTTAATTTTGGAGAAATAAAGTAAGACTTTAAAATTAATTGATTGATGCTACTTTAGATGACAATATATTTTTCGATTAATCTTGTTTCAAAAAATTTAACTATTGAGATCTTATTACCCAACACGAGAAGTATATTAATGTTTCAACGTTTTTCTCGAACAAGTTATTTAAAAGAAACTAAATTAATTTAATATGTCTATAAGTTAATCACAATCAAAAGGAAATATTTTTCGATTAAATTTTCTAATCTTATTTATTATTATTTTAATGAAAAAAAGTCTCTTATAAATATAACTACTTTTATCAATATAAAAAACATCGTTATGTGTAGTAAAATAGTTAACAACTAAAAATTGATATATTTGGAAATAATTGTTATGTAGTGTTTATCTTTATACATACTAAAAGGAGACGAGCCTGGACAAGATTTCCCCACTGAAAAAGAAGCTAAAGTTTAATTTCAAATTTTGAATTATAATAGGAGATTACACTTTCCAGATAATAATTATTATAATTCCACAATAGAATAAATTATATTTACTTTAAAAAACGTTACATCTATTATAAATATAGATAATTTTATTCGTATATTCCATATGTAATAATAATTTAATATATTTTAAGAAATTATTTGTAGTATCCTAGAAAATAGTTCCAAAAATAAAAACTAACTTAGAATTTAGTTTTAGAAATAAATAAAATAACACCTAAATATATTTTTAATAGAAAAGTTTAAATAAATAGAAATATAAGTTATTCAGTTTTTAATTTTACAACAAAACCATCAACTCTCTAACTTTAAAGATATTATGTTTCATTTTTATGAAAAACCATCAATCATCTCTTTAAGAAGTGGTTATTCCACTTTTCTCTACCTTTTCTCTAAAAATTCGCCTTTCTTCCTTATTAAACTGATGATCGAAAGTCATCCCTAGATTATTGGTTTCAAGGAGAGTAAGAGTGTCTCATCAGATTCTTAAACAGATTATATGACATCTACAAACCTCTAATTCTAACTCAATGCACAAATCTATTGGAAGTAGAGAGTCCAATGTCTTTGTTTGAATTGTTGCGATTTGGTTGAGATGGAGATTTAATTTATGAATATAATTTTAAAAGAAAAAAAACTCTCTAGCTTATCCTTATTTTTTCTGTGGTGTTTGTTTTAATTTTAAATCTGAAATGATAGTGTATTACACGTGACCAGCGGATTTGACAGGTGGCAGGTACTGTGATTTTATTTTATTTTATTTTTTTGTAATGTTAGGAAGATACACTAGTACAAAAAAATACATTCTACGATAAGATAATACATCGGTTAACACAGAACCGACATGATCAAAAATGCAAAAGCATTTTTGTAAATAATTGAAGTGGTACTACATTGGTTAACTCAAACACGACGTAATATACCATATTCTACGTCGACTGACATAGAAAAGACTGAAAAAATAAAAATTCAAAATTTGAAAACTTTGTAACGGCGCTGAAGATACTAAGTCGGTTTCTAACTGACGTAGTATCTAGCCCATATTACATCGGTTGAGACTTTCCAACCGTCGTAATATCTACCTCGTGACTGAATTTTGGGAAAAATTGGGTAAACTTTGGCCAGATACTACGTCGATTGGAAGCTCCCAACCGATGTAGTATGTCTCTCGAGTTAAAATTAGGCAACATTTTTCTCTTACACTTCCTTCTCCTTCATTGAGCCTCGTTGTCTTCTTCTATTTTGCGTTGTGGGGTTTGTTTCGCGTGGTGCCCCTTTTTCTTCTCACTGATTTTCATTTGTATTTCACGTCGTTTTGCTTTCTCTTCTCACTAGTTTTCATTTGCATCTTTGTGTTCACTAGTTTTGCTAGGATTCATTTGGCTCCATTTGTGGCTTCTTCCACGTTTGTTTGGCGTGGCAAGCTCTATGGTTGTCTCGGTTAAGTTTTGTCATTCTCAGTTTTCTGCATTTTCACTGTCACTCAAGCTTATTTGGTTGGTTCATTCGTTTCCTTTTCATCTACTTTCTTTAGCATTTTTGAAATACATCATTTGCTATCTTTTTTACATTGCAGGTTTTCATCTCTACCGCCATGAATGCTTGGTTTGCCCCTTGTCGCTTCTCTTTGCATAAGGTTAGTGATTTTGTAAAATTCATTAAAAATAGTTAAAAATTTATTTTAGACCCAAATTTCTTATCAACAACTTGATTTAGTGTATATTTGATAGTAAAGTTCTTACAGTGTATATTTAGAGTTTCAAAAATTTAAGACGAAAAAGCTTCACACAACCATAATATTTGATAGAGAGCTCGGATTGAGACGCTCCAAAAGTGAAAGTTGCTCGAAGTGAGGTAACGAAGCCCCTAACCAATACCCAAAGGGGATTGGGCCTATGAAAATTCCAAAATTTCATCATTACTATTACTTTTTTTATTTTTTTGTTATTTTTCACCCTTTTTTTTAGATTGTAGCCTTTTATTTCACATATCTATACTTGCTAGAAATTTTTCAAATTTATTATATTGTTTTCTTGTATCGATTAGAGATTTATCAACGCATTAATTTTTTTAAAAAAAATAAGACTTTTTATGTCGGTTGTAAGCTACAATCGACGTAATAGAGGACTTTTTATGTCGGTTGTAAGTTACAATCGATATAATAGAGGATTTTTTACGTCGGTTATAGCTTACAACCAACATAATAGAGGACTTTTTAAACAATCGAGGTAAAAAGTCCTCTATTACATGGGTTCTAGCTCCAACCGACGTAATAAAAGACTTTGTATGACATTAGATAAGACTTTTTACGTCGGCTGTAAGCAATAACTGACATAATTTTTGTAATTTTAGGAAGATACACTAGTACAAAAAAAAAATTCTATGACAAGATAATACGTCAGTTAACACAGAACCGACATAATAAAAAATGTGATGACAATTTTGTAAATATTTGAAGTGGAATGTTACATTTGGTATTAGAGCAGTTTGTCCTTAGGATGACGTGAGGGTAGTGGGTTTATTTCTTCTGTTTGTACATTTGGTTAAAAAATTAGTTTAGAGAAATATGTAAATTGTTTCTAGTTTGATGTGTTGAGCATGATCTTTAAAATCAGTTTTCCTTAAAAAAATTATTGTTTCTTGTGTCATCTTTTAATCAGAACTGTTTTACTTGGGTTGATGAGTATTTTACAATGAATATTGTTTACCTGATTGTTTCTGGGTTATTCTGAAACACATTTCAATTCAATAAATTGCTTCCATTTTTGAATCTAATATTGTATTGTTTGACTGGTTCTAGACTAATCTGGTTTACTTTCTAGTATTTGTCAATTGTTGTTATTGTTTGTTTGGATACACTGTGTTCAGCTGATTGATTATGTGATTCCAGTAAAGTGATTATTGTTGTTTTTAGTTCAGTTAAATATTTCAATTGATTGATTCTGATATGAAATTACTTGATCTTTTACTGTGAACTTTTTAATATCATTGTTCGGTAGTTTTAATAAAGAACTTTCATTCTCCAGTTTATAAAAAGTATTTTTGCAAAAAAATTTAATAGTTCAATTCACCCCCTCTTGAACTCGACCTAAACTTGTTTTACATACATGACGTGGATCAGTTGCTAAATTGGGATATGAAAAGAGTTTTGGCTGAGTTCAAGAGAGGGTGAATTGAACTGTTAAATTTTTCACAAAATATTACTTGAAAGAATGATTATTTTCAATTAAATCGGTTTATTGTGGTATTAGGTGCCTCACAGAGGAAAAACAATCTATTAAATTTTAAAAAGAATTAGGTAAAACAAAGGTATTTTATGGTTCTCGTGTCTGTGAGGATTTAAACCCATTGTTGTTGGACTTAGATGTAACCTACCAAGCTCTCATGTAATCAATATTGTATTTATGTATATGTCTTTTCCTTCCAATGTTAATATTTTAATTATGCACTTAATGCTTTTTGTATTGATTCATGGCATGATAATTGATTCTTAGGATATTAAAACTATCATTTGTAATTAGGATCTGAATCAAAATACCTAATGAAAGATTATATTTAAGAATAGAGCATGATTCATTTGTTTTCTTAAACCCTTTTGACAAAAGCTAGTGTTTTCTGCATAATTTATCATGGAATTAATGGTTAATAGGGAAAGTATGCTCATTCACATAAGGAATTAGGGTTTGGGTATTATTGTGGGTTTACATTCACATAACTTAGGAAAAGAAAGTAATCATTTTTATGCATGAGAGTAATGTATGGTGAAGTCTAATCCAAACAATATTCATCAATCCTTAGCCTTATTTTATTATTTGAGATTTACATAAATTCATAAAAATATTTTATTTATTTTTATTTAATTTATTTTCTCGCACAAACCACTCAAATTATGAAATTATTCTTTGGTCTAATTTTACTATAACACTAGTAGAAAAATGAGATTCTACATTAGTTTCGATAGGCTTTCTGCATGTTGATAACTTTTTACATCGGTTTTTCAACAATGTAAAATATACAAATATTACATTAGTTATAAACACAACTGATGTAAAAGAGCATTTAAAAAGAGCAAAAAATCATACATATTACATTCGTTGTAAAATGGAACCGATGTAATGAGACTTTTTACATCGGTTGTATGTAAAAGTCTCATATTACATCGATTCCAGCTTACAATCGATGTCATATGTATTTATTTATTTTTAAATTATAAGATGTAATAGTTTGATAAATCTATAATTACAGGAAGCACCACATAAAGTTTTAGAATTTTGTTATGAGTATAGGTATGTGAAGTAAGCTAAATCTGAAAAAGGACCTCAAAAACTGTAAAAATTAAAAGGATAATAATAAACTGTTGAAATTTGGAAATTGGGGAACCCCCTACCCTTTCGAAGATTGGGCATCACATTCCTTATCTCATTTTGAGCAACTTTCATTTTTAATGTCTCTCAATCCGAGCTCTCAATCCTATTAACTTGTTACACAAAGAAGCGACAAGGGATAGAGGTGGAACCAGGCGATGTCAAGTAAAGTTGTTGCTATGACACTCTTAGTATCCTGCAATGTCAACATAAAAACATGTTAAATAAACCAAACGCGTCAAAAATGTGAAATAGAGCAAAGTGAGCAAAGGCTACCAGCGAAGGAACTAAATGTGGGTAAAACAATTAGATACTCAATGGTGCGAGGGAAAGACGAATAACAAAAACAATTAAAATGTTAGGATAAAAAAAAAGCACCTATTACATCAGTTGCTAAAATAACTGATGGAATAGGGTATTTATTCCATCGATTGTATAAACAACTGATGTAATAAGTCGATGCCAAAATAAGTTTTTTAATTTGAGCATCCAATGCTACTTTTTACATGGGTTGGGACTCACAATTGATGTAGAAAATCACTATATTATATTTGTTAGAATAACAATTGATGTAAGAAGTGACGTGCGTAATTGTTTTTCAAAAACTTTTTGTGAGATTTTCCTAAACTATTTTCTATATCAATTATTTCTAACAATCGATATAGAATAGGTCATATTACATCGGTTACCCCTTCACCAATTTAATATGTTTTTATTTATTTATAAAATTGCTACCGCATCGTTGTTTATGGTAGTTCTCGTATCCTATGATAAAATCCACTAGTGTAATTGTGAATATTATTGTGCATTACGTAAATTCCTTAGAAAAAATTATATATTTACTAGTTACTATATCAATAACGGGTACACTTGCTTTGGATAAGCCAGTGTTAACTTTTACAACGATAAGAGTTAGGTGATAAAAAATCCACTAGATAAATTATGATGTTGCATTTATAATGATTACATGATTTAATAATGAAACATTTTTATTTGTATTTAAATAAGATAAGTTACATAAATAGTTTAATATATATTTTTTATAATATTTGTGTCATAAACTATAATTCTTTTTAAGAAATTTGCATTTATCGAAATATATTAGTGCTTTTAAACAATTTCGAAAAGTATAATAATGTATAATAGATATTGGTGTTGTCTTATATTTCTTTCTAACCCTTTTAAAGGTTAGAAAATTATGTGTACAAATCACATAAAATTCAGAATATGAAACAATTGCGTCGACTTTGAAATTTCAAGTCTTCACAAAATTTATATAAAGGCAAATTAAACTTCTAATTTTCCATGCTTTTGATATAATGCCATGATTTTATGTAGATTTTTCTCAACATATAGTTTCTTCTTTTTTTATCAATTATTTTATGTGTTTTTCTTTTCCTATTGCTTAGTTCTTATGTTGTTATCCACCATATTAGAGAAGATAAAATTTTATATCAATCTTTGAATGATCTTAGAAATGATTTGGTGCACCAATTAATTTTTATTAACGAAAGTTTTCATTAAGAGTTGTTTATTTTCATTTTCCTTTTTATGCATCTCATTATTTTACCTATTAATATTATTATTATTATTATTTTACTTGATGTGCTTTTTAAAACTTACTATATTTTTCCACTAAGAAGAAATAATTTGAATTTTGTTTTTTCTTGTATTTTTTTTAATTTTCTCAACAGAATTGTCATACAAATCATATTGTAATAATTACATAAATTATTATGATTATATAAGTGAATCGTAACATCTCATATTTTTTACATAATATGAACTCTATCGTATGGAAATTCTATAATAAGTATAAGAGTATTTCAAAATATACTTATCTACAAGAGATTTAATTAAAATATCTTCTTACAATCACAAAATAAAACAAAATAAAATTAACCATCAGCTCATTGAGGAGTACACGACTTGTTATATCTATGCTCATGTGTAACACAAGATCATCGATAGGATCATCACATATTTAAAAACAAAACAAACACAACACAAAAAAATAAGCTAGAGAGTTTAAAGAAATGTATATTCATAAATTAAATTCCTATTTCAACCAAACTACAAACATCAGACTTTCATGATTTATCACATTTCTACAATAACTCATATCATACATATACTGAATCACATACAAAAATACTTGACTTTCTACTTCCAGCAGACTCGTGTATTGAGTTACACTCAGAGGTTTGCACCTGTCATACAACTCCAAATCGTGAATCCAATTAGTGAATCATCAATCTTGTATGACAAGGTTAGTTCCACTGAGACTTTTCTGACCATTTATACTTCAAACTGCAGTCACTTAGTTTGAACCTCTATCGACTCTCACCACTTAGTAATCTTCATCTATATGATTCTAATATACTAGTAGAGTTTGGATACCTCATTATTGACAAATCCTCAAACAATATTTGAGACAAGGATGCGAGAATGGCAGTGTGGAGGCGAGGAGCAGTGCGCGTGTGAAGAGAGGGAGGCAATAGAGAAGGGGAAAGGTGAGTGGGTGTAGTGGCAGAGTGTGAAAATTAAAGGATATCACGTCGGTTAAAACCTCCAAAACCGACGTGATATAATCCTTAAAACCCAACGTCGGTTCTGTAAGCTAGAATCGACGTTATATCTAATCCTAAATCCCAAAATTTCCCCCTTCTCTGTGCGAGCTCACAACTGAACATATATAACAATTCCCAGGATGAGAACCGACGTGAACTTGAGTTGAAATAATTATATAAAACATTTTTAATTATTTAAATATTAGGCTACATATGACGTCGGTTACAAGAGTTGTTAACCAACGTGATATATGGTTCTGAAATGAATATTTTTAAATTTTTTTCAAAACTTTTTTTAGATGATGTTCACGTCGGTTTTCTTTCTGGTAACCGATGTGATATATGTCACGAATTTCATATATCTAAACTTTTTTCTTTTTTATGTTTACCAATTAAATACAACGTCGGTTTTTTGGACAACCGACGTTAAGTTATCCTAGTATTTACAAAAATGCCACTATGTTTTTGGCTACGTCAGTCTTTGTTTTAATCGCCATTACATGGTGACGTTGAACAGTGTTTTTGTACTAATGAATGCACATCCTAACAATCTCCAAACATGTATCTCCTTTCCTGAAGACTGAAGATACTATGTATCGATCACCATTTCATATCATTCGTAACAACTCATTCAATCCATAACATCAAAACATACAAAAGATATATCTCACATCAAAACAATAGTTATTTACTAAGCATTCAAACATCTATTGTCCCTACAAGTTCAATTAACATAAAATGAATCATTTCATCAAATTATAGAAAATTTCATTATCACTGCTAGAGAACATTTCAAATCAAAACCACATCTCATTCCACAATTAAGTACTCTATCATATTGTACTATAGTAGACTTTTATGACTAATTTTCCCTACCAAATCATACTTAATAACAAAAAGATAATTACAATATCTATTAAAAACATTTAAACTAGCTTCTCTTACCTGTACAAAGTATAGACCCTCAAAGGAGTTCCAAAAACCTAAAATCTTGGGCAACCTAACTTGCATCAAGAGCTTCTGATCAAAGATTTGAACATATCCTAAGGATCCAAAACGAATAAGGATCATTCTTGATGTCTTTAAGACTATATGCAAGAAAGTGTATGCATATTTTCTTTTTACGGAAATCCTAAACTGCTCAAGAATAGTGAAAAATTGATACTTACCAAAACCAAAATGGCGATCCACTAAACCTGCTCTATCCTGTACCACGAATTGGATGGAGCTTTAGATCTTCAATCTGAAGCAAGAGGAAAACTACTTTTTTTTTATTTGAGAGAAAGAGAGCAGCGAGAACTATAGGATCTTGTTTATAGAGAGTGATTTTTGTTAACATAATTTTCTAAATCCTTAAATAAATAATTAAATTTTTTATTTTTATTTAAATAAGAAATATTAGATAATTAGTTTGATGTATTTTTTATACTTTTTGGTGTCATATATTATAATTTTTTTCAAAAAATTACATTTCTTGAAATTATTAGTGTTTTTCTAACAATTACGAAAAGTATAATAGATACGAGTGTTACTTCTTCTCTAACCCTTTTAATATGGGTTGGTAAAGTATAATAGATACGAGTGTTACTTCTTCTCTAACCCTTGGGTTGGAAAATTGTGTACAATGACATCAAATTTAGAATATGAAACAATTGCATAGACTTTGAAATTTCAAGTCTTCACATGAAGGCAAATTAAACTTCTTTTTTTTTTCTATGCTTTTGGTAAAATGTCATAATGTAGCCTCTTTCTTAAAATAGTTTTGTCTTTTTGTTATACAGCTGTCACAAAGAGTTAATTACGGAGTACGACTGAGTTTGGAAGAGTGAAAACTATTTAAGAGAAACAAAAGTTTTAACATTTAAATTTAAAATAAAAACTATTAGGCAGAAAAAAATAAATTTACAGTGTACCACAACATTCTCCTACTTCAAATAATTGAGACAAAGTTTCATACACTAAAAAAAACGTACATTAAACAACCCGTTAAAAACATGAAAAATAATGACATTTTATGAAAGAAACAGTCATAATTTTCTAACCTATCCTTTCGCCATCAGGGGAAATTAAGCAATGAAATCAAATTAAATTAAAGAAATCAAATTAATTAGATATTAATTTATAATCTAAAATTAAATGAAAGGATACAAATTAATTAAATCCAATTTATAATATAATAAATAGTATAAGTGATTAAAATGTTGATAGGTAACATTAGATACAAATTATTTTGATTTAATTAATCATTAAATTTAATCACTATTTTATTTTATAGTTATTTAACCATCAAAGTCTAATTTAGTAATTATTTTAATCACAATTCACAATCATTTTATTTGATAACTAAAAATTAATCTTAATTTTTTTCTTATAATGTATTAAAGTTAAATAAATATTAAAGATATATTATATTAATATTGATATAATCAACATTAACTTAAATAAATAATAAAATAAATAAATTTGGTATCAATTAGATTGACACCAAATTTAAAAAATATAAATAATAAAAACAAATAATATTAGAACCAACTAGATCAATGTTATCCTTATTTATTTAATATTTATTTTAATTGTATCAGTTAAGCTTATACTAATTTGACAATAATACAAATATTTTTCCTTATTAAAATAATTAGTGTCAGTTTAAAATTAATTAAGCTGATTCTAAATTTTTTTAGAATGTTGAAACTAATCAAATTATAACAAAAAGGTTAACATTGGGTCATATAGAAAGCGTGAGCTTATCTAATATATATGTTTTACATGATACAAAATTAAATTAAAAATAATTTATATTTTTACTATTAAAAAATTAATCTTTTTGTGTCGTGTTAGAATCTGTTTAATTGACTCTAATAACATTCTACATTTTCACCGACATTATCGTTTAGAAGCTAATTTAATGTGTTTTGTAGTGAATGAAAGAAAAGAAGAAAAAGATAAATGGATTTTTGACGAATAGAAACTCGGTTTTAACAAAATAAACTATTAGAATTAATTTAATTATTGTATTTAATAGTAGATTTAGTATAGCAATATCAACATATTTTGTTTTTAATACAATAAAAAATTAATGTTGTTAATTGTGTCTGAATTCCATTAATGATTGAGGTGATTGGACATGTGGTTGATGTTAAGTAATTGTCACTTTTGTTTATTAAAAAAAATTAAAGTAAATATGTAATTTATACTTTTTCAACTACCTCAATTATTAATAGAGTCCAAACAAAATTAATGGAGTTAAAATTTCTTTTGTTGTTAATATTCTTTTTTTTTGTCTTATTGTATTAAATAATGATAATACTTATTATCATGAACGGACTATTTAGCGCTCTATATTAAAGATATGAAGAAAAAATAATTTTGAAAAAACTTCTAGTTGAAATTTGAATAAAATTGCTTTTTGAACAATGTTTCATATCAGACCGTATAATAATAAATATTGCAAAAGTAGGAAAATAATTATAAGATCATTAAATTAAAATGTGAGAAAAATATAAAGGACACAATATAATTAGAGTCTGTTTAATGGATTCTAATAACATTACATTTTAACCAACATTATTAATTTATTCTCGTAATGAATGAAACAAAAAAGATAAATAAATTCTGATGAATAGGATTTTATTGCTTTTAAAAAAAGTTATTATAATTAATTTAATTCTTTTATTCAGGATAAATAATAAGTTTAGTATAATAATATCCACATATTTTATTTTTAATATAATAGAAATATACTAAAAATTTAATTTTGTTAGTTATATTTGAATTCCATTAATGATTAAGATGTTAGACATGTAATTATTGTTAAATAATTATTAGTTTTGTTTATTAAAAAAATTAAATTGAATATGCAATTTATTATTTTTTTCAATTACCTTAATCATTAATAGATTTGAACAAAATTAATAGAATTAAAATTTCTTTTACTGCTATTGTTATTTTTTTTATCTTATTGTATGAAATTATGATAGTACTTGTTATCGTTACGGACTATTTACCGCTCTATGTAATATTAAAAAATATGAAGAAATTAATTTTGAAAAACCTTCTAGTTGAAATTTGAAAAAAATTGCTATTTGAACAATGTTTCATATCAGACCGTGACATAATAAATATTGCAAAAGTACGATAATTATAAGATTATTAAATTAAAGTGTGTTTAAAATATAAAGGACACGATATAATTATTTATAAGAGTCCTAACAACGAAGCTTATATAATTATTGGCTGTGGATTAATTTGCCAAAAACTCATACAAAATGATAAAATCTTATTATTATTATTAAAGGGATGATACATTGGGGTTGACACCAAAAAATAATAATTTTTTATTAAAATATAATATTTTATTATAATTTTTTATTAAAATATAATATTTTATTAAAATATAATATTTTATTATAAAAATCAGGAGTGAGATGGTGTCATTTGCTACCGTGGTGTCAAAGTAGATTAATTCACTGACCCAAATGTGGTAAAATATATCATGCATTGAAGTCATTGCAAGTGAAAAGTTTTCATTATCTACTTCTCTCTTATGTGGATTTAAAACACCCCATAAATAAAACAATAAAAAAGATGTCATTTCCTTAACCTTTCCTGTTATACCTTTTCCATTAGAAAACGTAACCTTTCAAACTTCATTTCTAGTACTTTTTGTTGTATGTGCACGTTTTTTTAAAACAAACATTTCGCTAGCGAAAATTTGAAATACTGAGTTTTTATGAAAGTTTTTATGATATAGTGGGATATTAATATAATTGTTTTTATGAGATGATTGTTAGATATGATGATAGAAATAATAGTTACATTGAAAAAAATCTATCATATATTTAAATTATATAAAAAAGAATAAAAGATAATAATATTATACGCATGTTGAATAGTTTTTAAAACATAAAAAATTCTTTGAAAACTCGGAGTGCACATAATATTTGTTATTAGCTCTTTTATGGAACAAGGGTAATGACTGTTTCTTAGAATATTTTAATAAGAATATCTTAAGAAGTGAAAAAAAAAATGTTTAGAAGATAAGAGAATGAGTATAATATAATACTTGGAGATAAGTCTAGGTATTTATATGATCTTGTCATTAAAAATTAAATATTTCTAATCATGATTTAAGATGTTAAGAATTATGAATTACTACACGGTAACAGGGTGAATATGACCTTATCACTGGATAGGTATAATTACTATTATTTTTTGGAAGTTTTGTAAAACTTTCACAAGTTTTGAAAGTTTAGTTTTGAAAGTTTGTTATATAATATAAGAGAACAACTCAAAGAATATGTATGATCAGATAATTTATTCGGATTGTTTTTTATTACTGTAAAGTGTAAACAGAAATATTGTATCCTGACTCTTGTAGTATAGAAGGCAAATATTTCTTTAGAAAAATAACATTGTTACATGCTTTAGAGTCATCTAAATTCTTTTTGTCTAATAATCTAAAGAAATATTTTACTTAATGGCTTCAAGGATAAACAGATTCGATTCTTCATAGAAGAAGCAGTACGGTCTTGTAACTCTATATTTGCTCCACTCTTAATTTTGCAATAATACAGATTGATTCATGGACCCAAGACAAAAGACAATGGATCTTCATGGGCGTTCCGCTTCCTTCTCTAGGCGCCACAGCTGCCAGCACCGGGCGGATCCGCAGGAAACGGTTGTTCGGGAGGAAAGCAGCCGCTGTTGAACTAATTCGGAAGCGTCTTTTGGAAGCACCAAATGAACCCAGATTATATTATAAAAGTTATAATTGAAGAGGACAGTGTGGGCCTGATGGGTGACTATGGCAATTCAAAGAGGATAGGACAGAAAGTGAAAACTGTCATGGAAGAAAAGGGTAGAGAAGGTAGAGATCTGCATAGGAGCAGCACGTGGACTGCACTACCTTCACGCTGGATTAAAGCGCACCATCATTCATTAACATATCCATCCTAAAAGCATTATATTGGATGCAAACATGGAGTCAAAGCTTTCAGATTTTGGCCTTGCGTACAGGGACAGCGCTTTATGTCAAAGCCAAAGAGTTAGTGCCATGTTTGCAAGATTAGAAAAGAACACAAATATTAATTACTTCTGGATGCGCTACTGCGAGCTTAGTTTTGGAAACGACAGTTTATCAATACCGTTGAAAGCACCGCTGCTACGGGATCTTATTGGAGACTTTTCTCATGGATTATCTCAAAAGGATGATCAGGGACATATTTTGAAGGTAATGAATGATTTCCTGTTATTTGACCTCTACTAAGGTTAAAATATGTCAGCGAATTATATGAAAAATTCGAGACAATAAGGTACGTAAAAAGAAGGATTCAATAATAGATTTTTGTCTGAAATTTCAATATATATATATATATATATATACATATATATATATATATATATATATATATATATATATATATATATATATACATATATATATATATATATATATACATATATATATATATATATATATATTAATGGTTGATGAAAAGTTTCGGAGATATAGTAATTTTTATTATTAAGAATTTGTCACCTTATTGGAAAGAGTTTAGAGTTTAAATGTATTCTGAAACATAAGAAAAAGGATATATTTTTTCTTGATGATCTTGCTAACCATCTTCGTATAGAAGAAAAATATTGCATTGTAGGAAAATGAAAAGGAAGGAATTTTCAAAGGTGCTCAACCAAGTAAATCTAAACACTAACAGATCCTTTCATTAAAGGATTACCAAGAGACTTGATGAATAAAACATCAAGGGGAATGAGTTACAAGCCCATGACTGAAAATCATCAATAATGGAAACTCAACTCAATACCTAACATTATGTTAAGTCTTTGAGTTCAATGTAGTCAAAATACATCATCAGAATGATTGTAAGCACTACAATTAATTGTCATCTCAAGGTTCTTTAGTGCTTTGTATCTGCTTGTCAAATGAGGAAGTTGAGTTAATCTCTTAATGGTTTTCTAAAGGTACTAAAATTGCGGAGGTGCTAAAATGAAAACCACCTATGTGAATGTGAAGTGCGGCCGCTTCATGGGGTTAAAGGGCTTGACTCCAAAAACATTCATGAAAGATACGGGACACAAGGGCCATGTTAAATGTGTCAGATATTTTAAAGCAAGTTTTTTATGCATGTTGTATGCGTGAATTGTTTATGCTACATATCAAATAGAATTTTGGGTCAAAGACTTTCCACCATGTAATTCTGATATGATGTAATGAACTTTTCACAATTTAATGGTTCAAATCGTGAAATACCATTATTTATGCATATAATGGTTGAGTTGTTCTTAAATCATTGATCTATACTTAACATATTGAAAATGGCGGAGGACTGTTAAACATTTTTAAAATGTTAAAAGTCCAAGTGCCATGTCATCAAAATATGGTTAATTTATTTTGGTGGTTTCAAAGTGGTTAATTGGTTTTTTGGAAGTTTTGTAAAACTTTCAAAAGTTTTGAATGTTTAGTTTTAAAAGTTTGTTATATAATATATGAGAACAACTCAAAGAATATGTATGATCAGATAATTTGTCTGGACTGTTTTCCACTCTTGCAAAGTGTAAACAAGAACTTCATCGTATCTTGAAGAAAATTTGTTGACTCTTGCAATTTAGAGGGCAAATATTTCTTTAGGAAAGTGACACTGTTACACGTTTTGAAGTCGTCTAAATCCTCTTGGTCTAACATTTTTCCTCAAGTAAGAAGAATTGGTTTGAATTTTTTTCTTGTATTCTTTTGTAATTTTCTCAACAGAATTGTCATACAAATAATATCGTAATAATTAGATAAATTATTATGTTTACATAAGTGAATAATGAAATGTTTTTATTTTTATTTCAATAAGAAATATTAGATAACTAGTTTGATGTATATTTTTTTATACTTTGTGTGTCATATAATTATAATTTTTTTTCAGAAAATTACATTTATCGAAATTATTAATGCTTTTAAACAATTACAAAAAGTATAATAAATATGAGTGTTGTCTTATACTTCTTCTCTAACCCTTTTAATGGGTTAAAAAATTATGTTTACAATGACATCAAATTTAGAATATGAAACAATTGCATAGACTTTGAAATTTCAAATCTTCACAAAATTTATATAAAGGCAAATTAAACTTCTTTTTTTTCCATGCTTTTGGTAAAATGGCAATGATTTTATGTAGACTCTTTCTCTTTAGGAATAATAAAAGGTTTAACATTTAAATTGAAGATAAGAAGTACTACGAAGAAAAAAATTAAACTTACAGTGTTCCACAACATTCTCCTACTTGAAATAATTGAGACAAAGTTCCATACATGAAAAAAAAAAAAAAAAAAAAAAGTCACACGATGATATTAAACAATCTGTTAAAAACATGAAAAATAATGACATTTTATGAAAGAAATAGACATAATTTTCTAATCTGTCCTTTCGCTATCCGAGGAAATGAAGCAATCACATCAAATTAAAGAAAAACGATTTCAAAGATTTAAAATTTCAGTAAAGATTATATATATATATAGTAAAGTTATTTTTTGTATTTCTTTATCAGGAAAGAATAAATTTAATTAAAGAAAATATTTCAGAAAAAGATCCAACCCGCATACAAAATATTAACCCATTTAGTCTTCAAAACACACTAACTCAAAAGTGGTTAACCAAATACTGATACAGTTTTTACTCCCAATCATTACACCATCCGTACTCACCCAAAATTTGATTTTATAAAACGAATCTATTTCATGTGTTCTATAAGGATGTTAAAAGTCATATAAAATTTGGAAAACTAAAACAGTTGCATAGACTTTGATATTGTTAGTATTGATACAAATTTTGTATAAAAGCAAATTAACCTTCCGTTTCTCATGCTTTGGCAAAATTAAACCATGTAGACTTTCCACAACATGTTAACAGAGTTAAGGAAATAAAAATATATGAACAGTATATGGGGTTTTATTGAATGAGAATAAAAATATGTCTCCATCATCCATACTATCAGCTATACATATGCTATGAGTTGGTTTTGACATCAATACTTCATGAGTTGTTTCATATCAGCCACTGCATAATGCCTGCATACTATCTCAAACTGTTTTATGCACTTCTGCTTTTGTTGCATGCTTCATCCATTCTCGCATTCAAGAATAGCGTAGAAATAAAGTGTATTGAGAGGGAGAGAGAGGCACTTCTCAACTTCAAACATGGCCTCATAGATGTCCACGACATGCTGTCTACATGGAGGGATGATGAGAACAGTCGAGATTGTTGCAAATGGAAAGGCATTCAATGCCACCATCAAACAGCTCATGTAACCATCCTTAGTCTCCCTGGTCAGTATCCAACACCTTATTTAAGAGGTGCAATCAATATCACTTCATTGTTGTCCTTGCAAAATATTCAACATTTGGATCTCAGCAACAATTATTTTGTAATGAGTGACATCCCAGAACTCATGGGCTCACTCACCAACTTAAGATATCTCAATCTCTCCCATTCTTATTTTGGTGGGAGCATTCCTGCCCAACTTGGAAACCTTACACATTTAAGGCATCTCGATCTCAATTTGAATTATCTTGAAGGGAAACTCCCTTATCAACTTGCAAATCTGTCACAGTTGAGATATCTCGATCTCAGTTACAATTTCTTTACTGGAGCACTCCCTTTCCAGGTTGGGAATCTTCCTTTCTTGCACACTCTTGGACTTGCTGGCTATTTTGATGTCAAACCTAAGGATGCACACTGGTTGTCTAATCTCCGTTACCTAACAAATCTTGCCTTTAATCGTTTACATAACCCTGACTGGTTACACACCATTATTTTTCCAAACTTAAGAGAGTTGAGGCTAGTTGATTGTTCTCTTTCAGATACCCATATTCAATCTCTCTTTTATTCATATTCCAATCTCTCAACTTCTCTTACCATCCTTGATCTTTCTTCTAATATGCTCACGTCCTCAACATTTCAATTATTGTCAAACTTTACCCTTAATCTTCACCAGCTTTATCTTTCTCACAATAACATTGTTTTGTCATCTCCTGTCCACTCAATTTTTCCTTCTCTTGTGATCCTTGACCTTTCTTATAATAATATGGCATCATTGGTCTTTCAAGGTAGTTTCAACTTCAGTTCAAAACTTCAAAATCTTTATTTGCAAAATTGTAGACTCAGGGATGATAGTTTTCTCATGTCAACTATTTCAATAACATATTCTTCATCGTCACTTATCTCCCTTGACCTGTCCTCAAATATGTTGAAATCATCATCCATATTTTACTGGCTCTTTAACTCCACTACCAATCTTTGTACGCTTAACCTTAGATATAACATCTTAGAAGGTCTCATTCCAGATGGATTTGGGCTCTCTGGTAACAAACTGCAAGGAGAGATTCCATCTTTCTTTGGGGACATGTGCACATTGCAGGGGTTAGACCTCTCCGAAAACAATTTGAGGGGGGAAATTTCTAGCTTCTTTCAAAATTCTTCATGGTGCAACAGAAATGTATTTGAGATACTTGATTTATCCTATAACCGGATTACTGGCATGCTACCTAATCTTTCAATTTTTACATCTCTGAGGGAATTAGATCTTTCCAACAATCAGTTAACCGGAGAAATACCAAAAAGCATTGGTTTGCTTTACCGCATGCAGTATCTCTACCTTGATGAGAATTACTTGGAGGGTGATATCAATGAGCTGCATCTGGCAAATTTGTCCCAATTGATGGAACTAGACATAACAGACAATTCTTTGTCCCTGAAGTTTGCTAATAACTGGATTCCACCACCTTTCCAGTTATCTACTTTGGCACTAGCTTCTTGCAAATTGGATCCTAACTTCCCAATCTGGCTCCAGGCTCAAAGTCAGCTAAGGTTCCTTGATATTTCTGATGCGGGGATTGATGACTTTGTGCCAGATTGGTTTTGGAACAAGTTACAATTTATAAGAGAGTTGAATATGTCTTACAACAGTCTCAAAGGTACAATTTCTAATTTAAAGATGAAGTCTGTCGTGGATGGTCCAGATGCAATAATTCTAAATTCAAATAATCTTGAAGGTGCAATTCCTTCATTTTTGTCCCAAGCTGTCACGTTGGATCTGTCAGAAAATAAGTTTTCAGATTTAAATACGTTATTGTGCGGAAATAGGTTGCCAAAAAATATGTTTACTTTGGATTTATCAAATAATGAAATAGCGGGACAACTGCCTGAGTGTTGGGAACATCTAAGTTCACTACAATTTCTTGATCTAAGAAATAATAAATTATCAGGGAAGATTCCACAGTCCATGGGTTCTCCTGTTAATTTGCAAGCTCTGGTCCTACGAAACAACAATTTTATTGGAGAACTGCCACTCACATTGAAGAACTGCTCTCGCTTAACTTTATTGGATGTAAGTAAAAATTGTAAAAAAAAAAATAAGGGGAGACAGAGAAATAAAACACTAACACTCAAATTTCTGAACTTTTCTGCACTATATTGAACTTCCTTTTTCTTGCATTTTACATCACAGATAATAACAACGTACTTATAGCAATTAACATATATTTTTCTAAAAACTCAAAACTGAAAATAATAAAACTTCATTATAACCATAAAACAACTCTTGACCCATGACTCTTGACTTTTCATCTCCATAACT
>Ga0209489_104860_pt1 | contig 24180 bp, 12 predicted proteins | sample SiratrowhiteBW_FD_187527 | JGI IMG/M metagenome (GOLD analysis project Ga0209489, IMG submission 187527) | Root nodule microbial communities of legume samples collected from California, USA - Siratro white BW (SPAdes) (version 2) | ecosystem: Host-associated > Plants > Roots > Nodule | place...
TTCAAATTTTATTTAACTTTTATCATTATTATTATTTCAAGAATACTTAAACTAATAAATATATTTTTATGTTATTATTGATTTTTATTTCTTTTTATTTTTATCATTATGCTTTTAATTTAAAAGAATACTCAGACAAAATCGGGTGTTGACAATACTATTAGATGTTTAAGTGATGAGAAGGAAGCAAATTTTATGAATATGATGTTAAAATGTTCTAAAAACATCTCAAACTAAAGATGAGACAATTTTATATTTTGATGGTTGGATATTTATTTTCTTTCTACTAGAAAAAACATCACTAAAGTAATATCCTTTTTTATCAAAATTTATATTTATTATTTAAATAACTTTTAAGAGTATATTTACAATAGGTTATATATATATATATATATATATATATATATATATATATATATATATATATATATATATAATTTGATTACAATTCAGATGTTAATTTTATATGAAATTAAATATTAAATTTTGTTAATATTTTAATAATATTTATTGATGTAAAAAATAAGATGTGATGTAATTCAGTTTATTGTAATTTGATTGAGATAAATAGTGTGTGATTATATGTAAGTTGGGAAATTGATTCATACATTTTTACATTGTAAATAAGTAATCAAATTATTTTAGTTTAATTTTTATGTGATTGATTATTTTGCTAAGATTACACATAAAATTATATTTATTTGTTTGAAAATTATAGGTTTTATATTATTTTGTTTTGTAAGTAGTGTAGAGTTATATGTATATACACACTAATACAGAAAGTTACAAATAAAATGTTTCTATCTACAAGTAAGTTAATATATAAAAAAAAAGATAAAATACAATATTGATTCAAATATAATTTCTTTCATATAAAAGAGTATTATGTGAACTTATCTTGCTTAAAAAAATAAATAAAAATAAAAATTATGAAAAAAATTATCTTTTAACGATGCCTGATAATTTTTTCAATTAATTATTTATTCTATATATAAAAATGATAATTTTGTAGTGATGTATATTTTCAAATAAAATGATAATTCTACTCTGATAAGAGTCATTATTATTTATTTTCCATTTATTTTAATTTATATTTCTTATTTTTATATCTGGATTCAATTTAAGTTTTCAAATAATTTATCAATAGTTCAAAATAACTATATTATAATTTGTTTATCATGAATAAAAATAATTATTTATTATAAATTTTAATTGTAAAAAAATTATGTATTTAAAATATTTATTATAAATTCATGCTATATTAAATAACTATCTAACTTGTGCCTTACACAAATTAGTAAATATAAAACACTATTTCGAATCAATGTTAATTATTTTATAAAAATATTTGTTCAGGTGCGTACAATTTCATTTTCGTAGTTAAAAATTGACAAAATTCATATATCATACCAATATTAAAATGTACCTAATTAATAAATTGATAAACTCAAGTTAAAATTTTATTAACATTGAGTGTTTAATAAATTAAATACCTTTTTTAATTAAATGTCTCTTTGGTTATATCCTCCAGTTAAATACTGCAAGGTAAAACAAAATTCATAATTAAATTAAATATGTCGATAAAACTGTAACATCCAAGTGTTACATTTGTAAAACCAAATCTACCAACATATATCCTTAATAGTTACTTTTTTTTTTCTCATTTTAAATGAAATAGAAATAACACAAAACATTTTCCATAAGATAAAAAAATGGAGCCTCTTTCTTTTTAGATTGGTATTAAAATATTATTTTCCAACAAAATTTCCGAAGTTCATTGCATTTTTTCCCATATATTATCGATGTACCTTAAAATTTGTAATAATTTTTTCAATTCCTTAATTTGTCAAACATATTTATGCTATGAGATATGTAATGATAACTTTTTTTCATTAACTTTAACTTTAAGCTTTTTATTTTACTAACGTAATTATTTTCTTTTATCTTTTATGAGATTATAATTATATTTATATTTTATATAAACAACTGGGTCTGTCACTGGAGTTTTGTAATTATTCAATTTAATTTATATAATAAGTGATGAAGTTAAAAATGCTTTAGTTGAATTTTATTTTAATTAAAACTAATTTATTTAGGAAAATCCAAAAATTAAAGGCAGAGGAGAAAAGATTCTTAATTTTTTTATTAAATTTAAAATTTATATTAATTAAAACATTTTAATCATAAAATAGACTGAGTTCAAAATATAATGTAAAATTTAATTACATTAATTTTAAGCAGATAATGATATCGCTGATAATATATATCAACATAAACTTTTAATAACATTAATGTTAAATTTGATTTAAAATGAAACCATTTATTGATAATTGGCTCAATAGATAAGTTTTATTATTTTATTTGACAATCTCAATATTATTATTGTCTTAAAAAATAAATATTTATTATTATTAAAATTTTTAACTATTTTAATATCTAATAAATGAATAATTGATATAATAAATATAAATCTAAAACATAATGGATTCTAATATCATATTAAAAAATAAACTTTTAATTTATTTAAGGTTTTTATTATACTGACATGATTATTTACTTATATTTTTTCATATAAGTATATCTTACTTTTTATATAAATTTATTCGTCCCATGGCTGGTGTGACATTGAAGTTTTATAATAGTTGAATTTAGTTTAAAGAAAAAGTGATAAAGTTAAAAAATATCTTAATTAAGTTTTATTTTAATTAAAGCTCATTCATTCACAAAAATCAAAGACGTGAAAAAATATTATTATTTCTTAATTGAATTTAAGATTCATTTTAATTAAAACTCAATTATTCAGAAAGTAAATTGTAAAGTTCAAAATACAATGTAAGATTTAATTATATTAGTTTTAAATGGAAAGTATTACCAACTGACAACACTTATCAATGTAAAATTCTAATAACATCTATATTCAAATAATATCAGATTTTATTTGAATTGAATCCATCTACGTGAAAATATGAATAGTTATTGTAATAGACATGTATTTATTATCTTAATTAAATTGATACAAATTACAAATAATATATATTATCCAATTACTTAACTATTTAAGTATCTTAATATGAAATGCAATAATCAATGAATACTAAATAGATATTAATCCAACTCTCAATTATAATAACTTCCAATATCATATTAAAAAAGATAAAAACAACTAATTTTACAACTTTTAAGATTTTGAAAGTTCCAAATTACACCTATTTATTCTTTAAAAAAATTGTTAAAAATATAAGACTGGGAATTTACATTTTAGCTAATATCAAATCGTTATAAGGATCATCATTGAATAATGAGATAAAGATTTTTTTTTATGGTTTCCATGTTATTATTATTTTGCTTTATCAAAAATATTAACAACCAACTAATAAAATAATGATTATCTTTATATATTATAAATTAATTTTATTTTTATTATATAATATTTTGAACAAATATATCTTATAAATATTCAAAGAAGTTATTAGATAAATACTTCCAAACATAAAATTTAAAAAGTATATTGTATATAAAAATAATTATCAATACAAAACTTGAAAACCCTAATAAAAAATGTGTAAATAAAAAGGGAGTATAAAGTGATTACCAAACTTGAAACACTCCCTACTTGGGGAAGTTTCTTAAAGAAGTAAAATAAAATATTTAGATGGACGCGGTAGTAATATTTATAATCTATTATGATCAACCAAGTTTAAAGTTTTCTCAGTACTTAATATACTATCTAAGATTGAAACCAATTAGAATAAAAGCTCTTTATATAATATTTCTTTCTCTCTTGTTCATATAAAACTTATTTTACAAAACATTTTTTTTTCAATAAAAAGGGAGAATTTTTTTTTAGACTTATTTATCCAATACTGATGAAATTATTAAATTAATCTAATATCGTTACAAAAAAAAAAAATGCAGAACGGAAAATAAAAGAAATTTAGATGGCGCGGAGTGAGAGTGGCGGGCAGCAAAATTAGGGCGCCAAAGAGGTTCTGTGGTCTTTATAGTTCAAATCAATTCACAGTTTTTTCTTGCATTTGCTTCAATGGCTTCTTCACTCCCTCGGAAAAGAACCCACGCTCCCAAATCATCTTTCGTCCTAAACGACGACGTTTTCTGCCAGGAATGTGGCTCCGGTAACTCCGCCTCCAAGTTGCTTCTCTGCGACGAATGCGATCAAGGCTACCACCTCTACTGCCTCCGCCCCATCCTCACTACCGTCCCCAAAGGTTCATGGTTCTGTCCCTCCTGCTCCAACCCCGAGCCCAAGTGTAAGCCTCACTTTCATTACTCTCTCTCATTCCAGATCCCACATCGGTTAATCATTTAAACCAAACAGTGTGTTCACTAGCTAGTTTTAGGGTTGGATTAAACCCCACACAAATTGGGGTTTTTCTGTTATCTATTAATTAACCCTGGGGCTTTTTCAATCTGCAGCTTTTCCCCTTGTGCAGACCAAAATAATTGATTTCTTTCGCATTCAACGCTCCCCTGAGGCATTGTTGTTGAATCAAGGTGAGGTGAAATGGTTTTTTGATTTGTTATGATTGTTATTTTGAGTTGTTTGATGTTATGGTTTGGGTTTGAAGGTTGCATGTTGAAATTTGTGTGGTGGGTTTAGATGCGCGGAAGAGGCGAAAGCGGGGTGGGAGCTTGGTGGTGTCGAAGAAGAAGCGGAAACTGTTGCCGTTTGTGCCGAGTGAGGACCCGAAGAGGAGGTTGGAGCAGATGGCGTCGCTGGCGACGGCGTTGACTGCAACTAATACTGAGTTCAGCAATAAGCTTACTTACATCCCTGGAATGGCACCGAGGTCTGCCAATTGCCCTGGTCTCGAGCGTGGTGGAATGCAGGTACTTGAGTGATTGCCTATCAATTACCCTAATTTTTGTGCAGAAATTAATTGATACTGTTTGTAAAGAACTTTTTTTTTTTTTCTTTTAATTCATGTTTTGCGTGGTTGTTTAGTTAAGCATTCTGTGAATGGAACAGTGTATTGTTGTGTGATTGTGAACTTTTCGGCATTTGCCCATGTATTTGAGAAGCTATAGTTAGTATTATTGGGAAAACAAATATTTCAAGTTTCTGATAGATGCAAAACATGTCTTTTGATCACTTTCTCATGAAAGGGATCATGAACAATTGAATGTTTAGACAGAAGAAAAAGCAGCAGCAAGACATGAATGCTAATAAGAAAAAATCATGTTCTTATTATAAGCTTTCTGTAGTGATTTGTATACACATGTTTTTTAGAACAAAGTGTTTAACAATTCTCAAGCTTGTTTTTATAAATGGGGCAAAAGTAAAAAAATAAAAACTGCATTTATCATCTTTGGTGGTTTCTGGTTCTTCTCCTTAGTTATGTATTTGATTGCTAATTCACTTATGATTGTCTTTTACTCAGGTTTTGTCAAAGGAAGACACTGAGACCTTAAATTTGTGCAAAAGTATGATGGAAAGAGGAGAATGGCCACCCCTCATGGTTGTTTTTGATCCTCTAGAAGGGTATGTACGGGCATGGTACACATAATACTTAGCCACTCAACAACAATCTCAATTTCCACATTACAACAGAAAAATAACTTAGATTTTTAAATTTCTCTTTGTGCAGCTTCACTGTAGAAGCAGATAGATCCATCAAGGATTTAACTATAATTACAGAATATGTTGGAGATGTAGATTTTTTAAAGAATAGGGAAAATGATGAAGGAGATAGCATAATGACGCTTCTTTCAGCTTCTGATCCTTCAAAGACACTTGTGATCTGTCCAGACAAACGAAGCAATATAGCTCGTTTCATTAATGGCATCAATAACCATACTCCGTAAGTTTTTTCCACCTCAGATTTTATTCTTGTTGCCTTTGCTTTGTGTTTTGAAAAGTCTGAAAATAAGGACAGACAAATAATAATGTTTACAAGAAGCCTTTACTTTCAGTTGAAGTAAGGTGATTATTTGATGGAAACAAATAATGGATTTCCTTTTTGGTGTAGGGAAGGAAAAAAGAAACAGAACTTAAAATGCGTGAGATTTGACGTTGGAGGCGAGTGTCGAGTTCTTTTAGTCTCCAATAGAGATATCGCAAAGGGGGAAAGGTTGTATTATGACTACAATGGAGATGAACATGAGTATCCAACTGAACATTTTGTCTGACTGCCTTCAGAAGTAAGCAAAGCATCCCAAACAAGGGGGGAATTGTAAGCTTGTCATTTTTCATCTCTAAGTTGATTTGGCCACCCACTTTAGAATGATTGCCCTGTGACCACCCCACATGCATTATGTACACTCTGAACTGGGCATTTTGGATGCACTATTTTTTAAATTGTTTATTGATTAAATTGGAGGTATGATTTTGTTGTATATGCAATGATCAATGATCGATGCATATTTTTAGCAAAAGCTGATTTTCGTCTCTTAATTTGGGGTCTATAATTTTATTTTATATACAGTAATTTCTAGTCTTTATATTCAGTGTAAATGGTATATTAAATTAAGGTATGTAACTAAGTTCCTTAAGATCATTTGAAATGCTAATAAAATTTTAGCTTTTAAGTTTATATCAATTGTTCTATTTATCTAATTAAAGGAAAAGAAAATGAAAAATTTGTCTTGAAAAATAATATTGAAATAGTGTAAAAATGTAGGTATTGTTTAGTCTTAATTTTAATGGCTGAAAGGAGGTGAATGTTTTAGAAAAAAAATTGAGGTCCTTTTGTTACTGAAAATTCCTGAGGCGCTTCTCTTATTATCAAAAGTTGGTTTGACTGAGCTTGTGAATTTCTTTGTTAGTATGGATGGAAGGGATTATGAAACAACAAACAGTTCAAGATATAATTCTGCTCATGCATTGCGATAACACGTGAATAATGAGTTCTGCATGTCATAAAGTAATAGATATTACATTAATAATGTGAGGAAATAGTCTATCATGTTGGCCATGTGTTATGATTAACATGGTAGGTTTTACGTCAAAGAATTGATGCACATGTGTGGAATACTATGTCCCCGCTATTTTTGTATGGGAAGTGGTTTTGGTTGAGTGTTGCAAATGTGGGAATTAATAAAAGGGTTAAACTCTTTGTTGTAATTTCTTAAACGAGGTTAAATTATATTAGTTAGGATGTCAAAGAATTGGCCTTTTATGCTGTTTAATGTTGAATTGAAATAGGATTGAAAAGGTCATAAACCTAAACCTTAACCCCATCCATCCCCTTATGTAACTTAAGATAACAAGAACTTCAAATTAGGGATATACAGCGGACAGAATAGTTGTGCTATAAAACCATTCTTAAAAACTCATTTAGTACATTTTACAACAACCGGCTAATCAAATATTACACATTATTTTTTAACATTAACTTGATTATACCGGGTTTAACCAATTAGTTTCTTTAAAGAATGGGTAAATACACTTGTACTATACGATACAGAGCAGACTTTAACGTTCTTTCGATAACAATGGCTCCAACTGGGAATCTCTGTCCTTAGGGAGTGGAGGCCTGCCATTACCGGATTCTAAGTCGGTAACTGAAAGCCTCTCCGCTCTCTCTTTCGACAATCGAGCAAAGAAACTTGGTTTGTCTTCCAATGAAGAAAGTGGCGGGTGTGAACTGTTAGATCCCGCTTTCAAGCTTTGAACATGTTGCAAGCAAACTTGAACAGCATCATGTACTCTCACAAAGTACCACTCTTTGCCTATCAACTCCACCAGACCGGATTTTGACAGGGTGAGCAGAACTTCTGGGCTTGGATTGGATATTGCAATCTGCAAGAAGAATAAGCTCAAGTTAGTTGGTGGGGGCACTGTAGACCTGTGGTGATAATTTCAAGCATTCTAACAGTCGTTCAAAGTTCACAATCTTATTCTACCTGAACGTCGCGTAATTTGTACTCCTGATACAATTCTTTCAAAGCTTGAACAGCACTAGAATCTACATAGGTCACAGCTGCATTCATAACCACATGCTAAGATTAGAAGAAAGAGACAGAGTTATCATCATTATCCCTTTCATAGTTTAGTTATGAGCAACTATAGTGCAAAAGACCATTTAGAAACTCAGTAAATGGTGGTTCATGTAATTCAACACTCGAGGGAACTTAAAAATAATGAAAATGATCAACACCTGCTGAAAACATCAACTGGACATATATCACAGTTAATTACAATTAGAATTTTAATAACCTCACGACTATATGCGATTTATGAGTCGTATTAGCCATTAGTAGCATAAGTACAGTTTGGTAATTATATAATCACATTAATTTACCCTTAAACAAAATTTCAACATGCTAAAAAATATGCCAGGTTAGGTTATATAGTGCTTAAACACATTAACAATACATTATATGCCAAGGAACACTTACGTGCCATCTCAAGAATCACAAAATAAATTCTTTCAACCTCAGGTCCACGGCTTTTAGAACTATCAAAATTAACTTCATATTCACGCAACCTGATAAGAAAACTCCAGATGGATTAATGTACGCTCTTGATTGGAAAAATGTCAATTACAACTCATTCTCGTTACCTGTCCTTTATGAAACTCGTGTTTGCAAAATAAATTGGAGCATCAACACGAACAATTACAATTCCATTATATGTATATGCTTCAGGATACTGTTTAACATTCCTATAAACAGTTGTCCCTGGCAAACGACCCAAAACAGCTGCAGTGAAGACCAAACAATAATGTCAGCATACTAGCGCATCTTACAATACTTATACACGCAGACATACCAGTTTAGAAAAAAAAATAATACAAAAGGACTATATTGTATTACATGCAAGATTGAAAATTCCATTTTATTGGTTATATTAAAGTTCAAAGGCACACAATTTATATCCTAAGAAACTATTGGCATGCATAGATGCTTACTTAAAAGTCACATTTCAAATAACTTCAGGAATTCTGTATTGAAATAAACTCCTTAATCCTTATACCATTTAATTAAAATATTAACCAATAAATTGACGCCCCAAGTGAAGTATTTCTAACAAATAACCAAATCTAGATGACTGAAAAAACTCTTTCCAAAGTTCATAAATGTTTTATCCACTTGCATAAATACCTAATGTTAGTCTTTATCATTTTAGGTTCTAGGTACACATTTGAAAGAAATTTTATATTAAAAAGTACATGAATGATATGACATGATTCTTCAATATTCACACAAGTTAGCATGTATAATGTGATTCAAATCTATACACATCATATAAGTGGAACATACAAAGAGCATGCATAATTTCTGAACCAAATCAACTTACCAATATGTGGATTTGCTGACTCATGAATGACAAAAGCAAGTGAAACCCCAACCTACAATCAAAAACCTTATAAAGTGAGAAAGGTGATTATCTTAGCATATGGAAAATAATTTTATATTAGTTACATTTGAATGAATCAGTATATGAAGAATGATTTGATAACCATTTCTTCTTCTCAGTATGAAAGCAAAGCACTTAAGTTTTACCCAGCAAACATGGCTCCACTAGAATATGCATAACCAGATAAATATTTCAACCTCAGTAGATGCATCATAATGTGAACAGTTTCTAACAAAAAATTCAGAAAATAATTCTTTTGCAATTATAATGCATCCACTACTTAATAACAAAAAAAATTCCAACGTGTACTCACCCCAACAAGGACACCTATCTCAATACCAAGGAACAATGTTGTAGTACTAGTAATGGTCCAAAGAAGAAAATCTTTCTTATCAACACGCCACAAAAAAATGGCCTCGTCGTAATCTACCTGAAAAATCATGCCAAGAATTAAGAATGTACAGTTGACAAACAAGTTAACCATCCAAAATGATATAGCAGCTAAACAGATATTTTCTACATTGCTTGAATGAATAAACCAGAAAATTAATTAGTTTAGACATTAAGATATTCAATATACAATTAATTATTGTACAAATAACGTTTCTCTTCTACCAACAATATGAATTAACACTAACAAAATAAACACATCAATACAGAGGATTGGATTTCAATATGAAACCACCCAAACGTATGTTCTCAAAATCAAAGGCTGACGTTCTCATAACAGTTTAAACGGGATACAAACAAGCTCTTACTTTAAACATTATTCTTCCATTTTCTACTGCATAAAACTAGTAATGCCACCTCTTCCTCTCTTTCTATATTCAATAAAAATATCACTTCTAACTACCCATTGATGCTGAACAATTAACAGTTGAGCATGAAGGGAATTTCTTACCAGACCAATAACAGCAGAGATCACAATAGCAGCAAGGGTACACTGGATTATTGTAGCCAGAAAATTCATCATTAGCATTCCAGAAAAGAAAATGCCTCAATTTACATTTCAGTGATAGACACAAATAAAGTAAACAAATTTAAAAGATGACAGAAAGAAAGGGTAAAAAGGGGTCTCTTTTAAAAGGAAAAGCGTTCTTTCAATTAAAAGATATGCTTAAAAAATTTACAGTAATTATGTATGCTTAAAACTTAAAAAATTAAAATGCTCAAAACATTCTGTTTTAGTGCATTTTTCATGAGCAAAATGAAGAAAAGCAATAAAGCAAGTTATATAATAGCATCAATTTTTAAAACTTAAGTAAATGGACCTTAAATTTAAATAATTTTGTAGTCTTAATGCCATATCCATTTATTCTTGACGTTGTGGATAAAATATAATAAGTGCACGCAGGGAAAGATCTTTATTAGCAAATAAAATACTTGTTTGTATTTCTAGAATAAGAATTTACAATAAAGATTTTTCCAATGCATGCACACATCAAAGTACCAAGAGAAGTCATTTGCAAGAGAAGTCATTTGTAAAATGTCAGAGGCAGAACTTCCATCGAATACAAGGGAAAACCTTTTCAAACATGACCAATGACCTATAAATACTTGAAACAAACCTGAGGTATATACTCAAATAATGGTGTTAGAAACATAAGTGCGCAGATCATTATAATTCCTGAAACAATCCCAGATACCCCAGATTTTGCACCACTTTCATGATTTACAGCTGACCTCGAAAAGGATCCTGCATTATTCATTCAAAAAATTGAAAAATATTCTAATATTAATATATATTTTACATTTAAAAATAAGTTCTTTCAAGTAAAATCATAACGTGGACATTAATTGAGGCTTTGGAACCAAAAGCTAAGTAGCCAACTAAAATGACTCCTTATTTTGCAAAGTCCAATTGAATACTTACCTGTAGTGGGGTATGCTGAAAAGAATGAACCAAGAACATTGGAAACACCGAGACCAAACAACTGTCCAAAAAATATCAGGAAAATTAGTTGTCAAGTATTTTAACTAAAAAATATTAGATTCTTGCATAAACATATGGGAGGGGATTCTAGACCTGTCCAGTAATATGTAGGAAAAGTAAGTATATTTTGAATAGAAATATACCTCTTGATTTGAATCCAACTCATACCCATTCTTCGCTGCTAATGCCTTTGCAATTCCCACTGATTCCTGTAGGTCGAAATATGATTTAATTGGAAAAACAATTCCCAAGACACAATTTTCTTTAAATTCATAGAGGAGAAAAAGGAAAACTTACCAGTATAGCCACACCAGTTATCAGAATAGCAGTTGGAATTAAGGACTGTGCATACTCAAAAGCTTTTGGAACAGAAAATTTTGGTAGGCCTTGAGGTATATCTCCCACCTAATTAAAAACCATATTATTTGTTAATTCTAGCAGCAGCATCCAACATGCTAGCGAGTTACTGAACTTAGTCGGTCATAATTCTCATTTACAAAACAATATTCATATCTGACAATAACAAGAGAAGTAAACCAATAAGAATGCTAGCATGAGTACAAGACATTCAAATGAGAGAAGACATTATCCAATAATATAAACAAATTAATATGATTACTATGTATCAAGATTACATTCAAAACCAAGAAAATTAAGTCAACTTGATCAACTACATTTTTGGTTCATTGCATGCCTGCATGATGAAATTGCGAATAGGCATGAGACATTGTTTGTGCCTCGTGCCTTAAAATACAAAAATCGTTTGCTTATCGAAAAAAACTACCTTTTTTCGTTCATGTTTCTCCTAGAAAACAAATGTCAGAAATTCAGAATATCCATTCCACCAATTTTCTCAATTTTATGCACGACAATTATAGGAGTTACAAGAACAAAATGTTTTGATCCTAGTATATGATAGTTAAATCTAGTTAATGGTACCCACTTGCAACTTCATTCCTTATCTATTACTTTTGTAGCTTTACCTAAATTCATATCGCTATTACCATGTCGGAAATAATGCATATTATGAAGTCAAAAGTTCATACTATATATTTGATACTCACTAAAGAAATTGACGGTGGATGAAAAACTTTTGCAAAAGTTGTTCCCAAAACTACTGCTGTAAGAGGACCAGCAGCTCTCAAGAATCGCAAGTATTTCCTTGATTTTCCCTGGTTGTATAACATCAATACAATGAGAAGGATGTTGATACCTAACATAAGTATTTTACCAAACATCAGAGATAGATTCGTACCAGGTGTTTCATGACAAGTAGTATCACAAGCGTAATGGATCCCATCACAAAAGGGGGCCATGAAAACTATAAAAAAAAAAAAAAAAAAAAAAAAAAAAAAAAACTCATTTGTATGTCAAAACAGCATAACGACTTTGAAAAAGAAAACAATGTGGACAAATGAACATATGGTGATTTTGAAGTATTAATAGATTAGATGTTCATCACAGGCTCAAGTTCAAAATGGAATATTGATTCCAAAGGACATGTTATGGACAGAAAAGGGCACTCTAATTTGATTAACTGAAATTAAACATATAAAAATAAGGACATAAAGAAATGAGGTCCCAATTAAAAATTTTAAACTATAGGAATATATTTGAAAACTCCAGGAAATTAAAGGGGTGTGCAAATTTATATCATATAATCTATATCGTTTTGTTGTAACTGGAAATATTTTAGCACCCAGTTTCTTTTATGTGTTCAGAGGCAGCAATGCTCAACTCTATGTTCTTTGGCAAATTGCAATCTTCTCGGTTGTATGCCGCAACCAAATTCCAGGTTGACATTGATGCTAAAGGAACCTCAAATGTTAAGCTTAAGTTATTTTTTCCACTTCTCAAATTAATTTTCAATTATTTGATTATTTTACACTTCCCAGACCCAATTTACTTGAAAAGAATGGATAGTCCAGTCCTTAAAAATCATCATCATTCCTTGTGCTGACCCCAAGACCCCATCAATCCCAGAATTTTAATTCAGCAGGCACCGGACAGTTCACCATACCCAAGCAGATGCAAAATTGTCCCTAGAGTCACGCTTTTAGTTATAATCTATCCATTTTCTCTACAAATCTAACTATCATCAAATTCAATCCTAATTTCGTTAGTTTCCTACGTGATTTAGTTATCACTTATCAGTGGCATATATAAGTATATGTCGTTATATAGTAAAGGCTAAGAATTAAAAACAAGCATAAGAATCAATTATGTGACAGTACATTACGCTCAACTTTTTACCATAAAAATTGCTAGATAACCATAACACCTAGCTAAAAAATTTCCACTGAACAATTCAAATTTCCAACGAAATACATACCTTATCTGCTCCTTCTATTATACTCTTAACTACTGGAATGATCTTGCTACTTTTGTCTAAATCATACCCCAAGAAGTACTTAGCTTGAGACAATCCAATGACAATAGCTGAAGCAGTTGTAAAGCCAGAAATCACTGAATGGCTAATGAAACGAATAAGCCATCCGAGCCTGAAATACCCAAAATACAAGTATGTATAGGTTATCCTTTAAATCACTTCCGTAAAAAAATCAAACCAGATGCCTAGTGCTTAGCCTGCAGAATCATATAACTGCTACAGGAGTCCAATCTCTCCTCTTGTTATAAAGCAGTCGGCTTGGGGCTTAAGCCATTAAACTACCGTGGCATTAAAACAACCATGTCTATAGGTATACCAAAATAACCAGTTAATCACTTGTACATGTCTAGACGCACGAACACAGAAGACAAAGTAGACTTATATATTCAGTTAGAGTATTAGATGCATGAAAGAGAAAGAACATATTTCTATATAAAGAAAAATAAGCAATGACGAAAATACCTCAATAGTCCCATTATACACTCCATTATCCCCACCATAAGGGACAGTAATATTGCAAGCTGTGTGTATAATTCACTGGACGAGTCAGCTATGCCACTTAGCACGTTAGATACCAAGAGGGAAACCAATGCCACTGGGCCTACCGCAAGCTGGCGAGAAGACCCAAATATGGCATACACAAATAGAGGCACAAAACCAGAGTCTTCCTTGCAAAGAGAAATAACATCAATAAGCAGACATTATACATAATTTCAGGACGTAAAACATTGATGCCAGACAGAAGTATCATGAAAATGTAGAATAAACAATTTTAAAGTAACAGATAACCGGTAAGGATGAAAGGATAGAATTCCATGGACATTCAAAATTGGCAAGAACAGCATCGTTGCTTAAATTAATGAAAGATAAGACTCTTCTAAACGTTACACCACACTTCACTCTTCTAAATTTCTAACAATAAAGTGTGGAAAATTGCTTTACCCGAAAAATCAAAAGTTAATCCAAATCACATCAGGAAAAAAAAAAAGAATTATAACGCTGCAAATTCAGAAGACAATTAAACACGGAACTGTGCTTAACTAAAAACACATAATCCAGAAAATTCATCCACAGCATGGAAGTTCAGCAATCTTACAGAGTCCATATATCGGTTCGAGTCCGGCCAATTTTGCATACGACATCGACTGCATCAACAATTAAACAAAAAAAAAAAAACAATCTCGATTATCTCAAAAACTCCACAGAAGAGCTAGCAATTCAAAATTCATTCACAGAAAACAAGCATCTATCGATCACCTGAGGAACGAGCATGACGCCGACGGTGATTCCGGCCATGAGATCGACCTGGAAATACTCGCGCCATTTGTAGATGCGAATCCAGCGGAGGCAAGGGAGGAAGAACTCGAGCCACTCGAGCCACGTCATTCGCCTAAGCCTCGCGGTCCACCTGGCGAAGGCGACGTTCGGCGGCGGCGTGGAGGACGAGATGGCGGTCGGGTGCTGGAGAGGAATTATCCTGACAGGACGTGCGGCGGCGGTGGCGGAGGACGGCATGGTTGAGGCAGCCGCGGCGGAGAGGTCGTAGAAACTTGGCGATGCGTAGGTTATCTCCATGCGCACCGCCGGCGCATTATATAGGCACCTATTTAGTTGAGAGTTCAGAGCATGCAGTTGCAGTGGCGCTCGGTTTAAAAGTTGAATGCCAAATGGAACGAATGTATGCCATGCGATGGTGCTGAGAAACTGACGAAACCACAGATAATAGAAAGTGGGACCCACCACCAAATCTACATCACCATTTAATTACTAATTAAACTAAAAATTCATGTAATTAAGGATAGTGGAGACGTGGGGGAAAACTTCACCTTCTTTTCACAACTCATATTGATTCTGGTCAAATATAAGCAATTTATTAAACTTGTTTAGATTGTAATATTAATTGTGCATGAAATTTTGTTTTAAAATTATATAATTTTCATTATTGATCCTTAACACCACTAGTCTAACATGTTAACAATTATATATTTAAACATCTTTTAATATTCTTTAAAATACTTAAAAGTTAAGTTTTTATCACTGGCAATAATTCCACCTAATTTTAACCTGAACTGTTGCAAGGAAAGAATAACTTAAAAATTAAGTTTTTATATAATTACATCAAATCTTTTTTTTTTTTAAAATAAGGAAACTTAACTTCTTTGAGTTTAATAAATAGCACGTAGTTTGTTCAAGATTGTGAAAATTTGATGAAAAGACAAAAGTTAGGCATGTCAAGGTGTTAGCCACAATTGCGTGGACCCATAGTTTTTCTTAATTAGTTAAAGCATGTGATTCCAAATATTACAAAATAAGTATTAAGTTAGTTTATTTTATTTGCGTCAACCGGGACAAATGTAATATCTTTTAGCACACATTACGCATTTGTGGCGGAACAAAATTGTTTAAAACACACGTTTGAAAATTGAATTATTGAGTGAACCTAGACTTTTATTTGGCCACGTTCAAACTTCCATGTGAAGACTAATATGTTTTGCTGTCAATTTAATATTATATATATGCTATGTACGAGATATTTCTGCGTACTTTTTATAGTAAGAATTGAATCGTAACTAATTTAATCCTTAAATTGGTGTCTTGTGTATTTCATGATTTTTTTCAATGATATTAAAAAATCTAAGTAAAATACTGATATTGAAAGAACAAATTGCAAAATAGAATAAATGGAAAATGGAAAAAACTACAATATCTTGCATTCTAGCTAGAACATAGATTTGGTAATTATTTTCTTCCGATATTAGACTCTTTAAAAATTTATACAAGTTTTTAAGGGATTCTTAATATGCTTGTTCACCCAAACGGAAGGTGAAATGTTTTAAGGTATGTTTCAACAACAGAAACTTTTAGAAAAACAATATAAAAAATCAATTTTACTTTTTAAAGTAAAATTAGTTTATTCGTTAAAATAAGAAGTTTGAAATTCTTCTATGATATGAAAAAAAGTATTATAATTCTCCAATGTCACCTTACTATTAAAAAAAGTAATTCATTGTTATTTTACCAAGAGTTAATTGAAACATACTTGGTTTTTAATTTGGACTCTTTCAGACTTAATTTAGAGAGTAAACTCCGCTTCATAAAATGTTAAGTTACCTTCAAAAGTACATTTGCTTCTTAAAATTGTCTTTGAAATCAGTTCTGTATAAACAAAACTTGAATTGTTTTTACAGATTCAGTTGCAAACTAAATTTTAAGTTTACAAATTTTAATTCAAACATGTAGCAAGTGATTATATTAAATAACTAAAATAACGTGAGGTGATTAGGTCCAAATATTAGAATGAGACAAGTCACACATGAAGTTTTTAATAAAATATATAAATGAAAGATAAATAAGATAAAGTCTTGTAAAAGAAGTACTTAGCATGTAAAAAATAGCCTTGTAAAATATGTAATTCTTACATTTTTTAATAAGGAATCTACTCCATTGTATATATTTTTATATTTGGTCATGTTAGAAATAACCAAGACCAGCACACAACACCTTAAACCTTAAGGTAGAAAGAGTGCAGTCTACAAGAATATAACGATTCTATTTCCCCTAAATGGAACCTGGGGGCTCTTGCCTGATAAGCCTAAATCTTGATACACGTTTGGGAATATTATCAGGTCTGTGCCAGAAAGTAGGACTGATAGCTATTATAGCTAACAACTTCTTAGTGACTTGCTAAAAAGTTCAGATTCTGGACTACCATAAATGGTTCACATTTACAACTGCAAGGAGATGAAAGGGCAAATGAAACAAACAAGGACATTGTTTTTCCTTACTGCTGTTAAGAGTGAGCTTGTGCATGCTCAGGTTTGTGACTGTACTCGTAATCAAGATGTACGAAAGCACGCTCGATCTCGGGCAAAAGCTCAAGTTTCTCTTGCAATGATTCCCCAATATCATGGGCCTCTTGCAACTGCATATCTGCTGGAAGGACAATATCAACTTCAACAAAGTAGTGAGACCCGAATGTGTATGCCCGAACTGTATCAATGTGCCTCACAGCCTTGTGGTGGTTCCAGCATAGGTATGTGAGTTTCTGAAGATACTCAGGTGCAGCTGATCTTCCAACCAGGGAATTCACATTTTCCAACACTGTCATTGACCATGTGCGAATGGTGTACAACGCCAGCTGCAGCAGTGAAAGTTACACATAAGTAAAGCAAGTAAAAACATTAAATGACCGGGTACAAAATGGTGGTAAGTTAACTATATACAAATAGTAACAAGAAATTGTTTCTAGCAAAAAAATGTGCTCCAAAGAACCAATTATAGTTCCCTAAAATCTTAGAACATCTCCAATAGTGCACCAAGAACGAGGGTTTTAATTCATTTTTAGTGAGTGTTACCATGCCACATCAAATTTAAGAACTTCAATAACAATCATCTAATAACTTGAAAATAGATTCCACATATCTCAAAATGTTCTTTAATCATGAGAACCAGTTCTCGCTGCTAGAAGTCATCACAGCTTCCTCCAATGGTAATCTTGAGTAAGAAATAGTTCTAAAACTTAAAAACATCACAGGAACTGTGATTGAGGATGTTGTAAGACATACAAAGTGTATATCAAACCATCATAATATATACACATAGTTCAAGGAGAGGTGACAGATATTATGATAAGCTAATTCGATAGTCACAATCATTTAACATAGCAATGAGAGATTTCATCTCCAGGATATAAAACCTCGATTTTTAAGAATAACAGGAACGTAAAGCAGAAGCTGAGAAACAGATGTCTACAATTGTTGATGGATAATATTACTGGAAATACTATGATATTTTTGTAAAGTGTGGTTCTTTACCTTCCAACCTAGGAATTAATCTGACTTATCAGTTAATTCACGGAAAATAAGAATTTCTGACTGTTTGTCTTCTTCCATTTTTTTCTCTTCTATAAATAATATATTCTCAATTAAATCCCTTAATGGCAATTTAATTCTATAAATAATACTATGATATTTTTGTAAACTGTGGTCCTTTACCTTCCAACCAAGGAATTAATCGGACTTATCAGTTAATTCAATAAATAATGGTATGATATTTTTGTAAAGTGTGGTTCTTTACCTTCCCACCTAGGAATTAATCTGACTTATCAGTTAATTCACGGAAAATAAGAATTTCTGATTGTTTGCCTTCTTTCCATTTTTTTTCTCTTCTATAAATAATGTATTCTCAATTAAAGCCCTTCATGGCAATTTAATTCTATAAATAATACTATGATATTTTTGTAAATGGTTCTTTACCTTCCAACCCAGGAATTAATCTGACTCATCAGTTAAAAGAATTTCTGACTGTTTGTCTTCTTCCATTTTTTTCTCTTTTATAAATAATAGATTCTCAATTAAAGCCCTTAATGGCAATTTAATATAATTTCTAATTTGTACAAACTAAAATCGGAAATCTAATAATATAAAATTATTAGACAGATTCTATTAGTCAAATAGAAGGAAACAACAACAACAATAATAAGGGAGCCCTAAATAACAACAAACATATCAGCTTTTAAATTCAAGGAAAATTTGAGAACTAACGTATATATCATTTCCTATACCCACAAATAGCAAATCAAAACCTCCAACAAAAAGGAAGTATTCACTTACAATGATAGCACCAACAGGATCCATCCAATCATCAACATAATTTGCCAAAAGTGCAGCAATAAGACCAATGACATTAGTGATCACATCAAAAAAGTGATCCTGGGCATAGGCTTTAATAATCTCATTAGTAAAAGTACGGCAATAAATCATCAGTAAGAATTTCACCAAAGTCACTGAAAGCATAATTCCCACAACCCATTGCTCTTGTTCCTTAGTCATGTTGAATGCATTGTCCTGGAAATGTTAATTCAAGATACATTAGTTACAAAGAAATAAAATAGATTCAGGAACTAAATGAAAAATTATTGTTGTTCTGAGTTTGGGGTCAACTTTGCCTCTATGAATATAACCAAAAACAACTTACAGAATATATTAATGTGCGGATAGACTCCAAGATAATTTGCAGTCCCAGTGTAGCCATGACAGAGGCAAAAACAAGAATTCCCTGTACAATTTGAATTTTCACTTTATAGTTTCCTCTTTATATATAGAGCATATACAGACACAACCAAATTGTATTATTCTTCCCCGATATGTAATTTGAATACAAAGTAACTCCCGATAATCGCTGAGATCATATTACTGGTGATGATTCAGATAATTTCAAAAAAGAATACTAATTAAGAGGACTGACCAATGGTTGCATCCGTTTCTTTCCTATTGGGTACTGATACGGGTTTGGTGTCTGCATGGAAAAAGCAGTGAACCAGAGGATAAATCCAGAAAGGAGATCAAGAAGCGAGTCCAAAGTCGATGCAATGATGGCTAGGGAACCACTTCGTATAGATGCATAAACTTTGGCGACAAAAAGAACCATGTTTGCTACATTGGACAATCTGATGGCAAACGTCTCACTTTTTGCCAACTTGTCTCGCTCCTCCTGCACACAGCAGTGGCCATTCAGCCAAGGGTTTTGACCATACAACAATCGTAAAACTAGAGACCAAAAACAAGAAAATGAAATAGAAACCTTCGACATTCCAGGAATAAAACCACGCTCTGCTAGGGCATCCATTTCATTAAAGCCCTCGAGCACTTCAACCTGCTGCTGGTAGTACTCCGCAATATTATCCTCTTGACCTGAAGAAATATAAAACAGAAGAACAAAAAGAAAAAATAAGACAAGATCCATGAAATCCCCTTCCATTTAGTAGAAAAAGATTCATAATCAAAGCATACCACTCAAAAAGCTCGACTAACCTACCTTGAGAAATGGAAAACAAAAAATAAAGATAGAGATTCACAGATGAAGAAAATGATAATTCAAAGACATAATTATGCTTTAAACTTCCACAGTCATAAGTATAGGACAAATGAACTTCATATTATGGGCCACAAGAACTTCATAGCAAGCTTCAGAAACCATAAATCATATAAATGAAGTCATATCTCAACAGGCAGATGCTTATTGCAAACTTGGAAAGCATAAAAGCCTCAGCAAGAGCAGGTCCAAACCACCCATTTATTTATACAAATAAAGCAACAGACCAGAGGCACTCTGTTCAAATGCCAATATCAATTTTGTGAAACTTCTTCCACTAAAAACAGAGACCCAAAAATGGAAAACACAAACAAAATAGTAGTTCAGTGTCCAAAAGAATTTTTGCCTCTATCCTCTAGAGCTTCCAAATGCAAAACCCTATAGTACATCCTCCAGCAACTGCCCCCAAAAAGCAAGCAATACTCGACGCATCAAAAATCCACCTCAACTTCTTTCATACAAGAAAAAAGCCACCACAACCCAAAACTCAAAAAAGACCCCACACACTATACCTAGCCTGCTTCAAAATTCCTGCACACAACACTAAACCTGGGAAAAAGAGAACAACAGAAAACAAAGCATTCTACTCGTACTGATGAAATCCAGTGACAGTGGCATCTTTAAGAAACCAAAACCAATATCTGAACTCAATGCAGAGGGGAAACTTTACACACAAAAAAAAGCACGAAAACGAAATGGAACAAAACACCACACTAAAACTGAAACCACAATTAACCACAACCACTAACGTAAAGCAAATTGCAGATTCGTATTCCAACGAAACAAACAGTGAAATAAAATCTTTGCCAATTCAAAAGAAAATAAAAAAAGCAGATTCCAAAAAACGAGCAATAACAATAATTGAAAATATTAAAACAAATAAATAAATAAATAGAATGCGATTGAAGTGTTTCGTTACCTAGAACCCCATAACAGTCATGGAGTCCGCGCGAGGGTTTCACTTGCTTCTCCGTGTGCTCCGAAGATATCTGAAACCCCTCGAAGTTCAACCGCCATGACCGGTCACCATTATTCGAATCTGAGAGCAGCGAACGCTGCTCGTCGTCGCGAAGCTCCACCGTCTCCACCATTTCCCGGTCGTCTGAGAATCTGGTCTAAACGTCGTCGTTTTGGGAGCAAAGCATGGAAGCAGAGTCGTTATGGTTGTGGTTGTGCGTGTTATAACAACAGCCGTAGCAGATTTTCTAAACGGAAAAGTGGATTCAATGAAAAAAAAAATTATAAATAAATAAAAGCGTGTGTGAGATGAGATCTCATAGGCGCGTGAACCACGCTAGTGTCAGTTCCGTGTTGGGGTTTCATTGGACAGTGCTGGAGCGTCGCGCGTGTGATTAGAATTCGGAATTCCAGGTAGTTACACGTGGACGGCTGAGATTCCTTGATCGGAATATTGTTTAGTGTGGTGCTTTACCGGAACAGGTTGAATCTGAACCGGTGGAGCCCGAGTTGCATATTTTGGCATATGGCTCTGTTGGAAAAAGTTTACAGTGCGGTCACGCCCACAGCAATTGGAACGTATTGCACCAATGATCTTTCGCCACGTGGTGAGTTTCTGCTATTCCAGAATACAGGGACATGGCATTGGTTGCATTGAATGGATGAGAATATGCAATTATGTGAGGATACTGTTATTGTTATCATGTCATGATGTGTGATGATATGTGATGTATAGTGATGAAGAGAATGTGGTGAGTGAATTCTGGGGCCCACTTTGAGTGGTGATGCAGTTTCTGACATGACATCCCCATCCATCATTGATGTTAGTTTGGTATTATTGGTGAGACAAATTTCAAACCTATTCAACATTTCTGTGATAAATAATTAATATAATATAATACAGAAAAAAATAATTAAATTTATGTGGCTTTAAAATTTGGAATGGGATGCAACAAAATAAGATCTTTAACTACATTTCACAGGGACAAGGAAAGAAAAAAAATGTTTACAAAAACAGTCTCTGTCAAGTCAATCTTTTGTCAATATTTTCTTATTGAAATATTATATATTAAAAACTGAGCATTTTTGGGATATATCTAAAAAGGAAAATAACAATTATAAAAAGACAAAAAATTATTATATTGAATAATTTGTTATTGGTTGATGATGTTAAAATACGAAGGAGTTGGAGAACTTATGGAATAAAGAATTTTAAAAAGAAACTTTCTGTAGAAGGAAACGTATGTAACTTTTTTCTTTTTTTTTTATATACTTAACAAAAATAAAGGATCATATTTTCTTTTTTGTCAAATAATCAAAATATATGTGTCACTTTCTATAAATTTATCTCTCTTTTTTCCGTTCTCTTTCCCTCCATTAATTTTTCCTTCATTAATTCCCGAATTATCAATATAAAGTTTATTTAAAAGTAAAATAATATTTGAAAATACGTAATATGAAAATTTGTGAACCGTGTTTGTTTGGATTTGTTCTTTGTAAAATGTGGTTTGATTCGATTTTCCGTGCAGAAAGTGCTTAATAAATTATAGAGGATATTATTTTCAAATGCCTTTTTCATGAATAGTATACCATATGTGGTAAAAAGAGAAATGCAAATCCTTATTAATTTATTTTAGATAAACCTAACATTGTATTTTGGAGGGTGGAAATGGTATTGATCCTCCTCAATTGTGAAATATAGCCATGGTATATTCGATTGAATTATGAAACATGTTTAAGAATATTTTTAGGACTTTAAAAGTACGAGTAAAAATAGTTGTTTGAGAGAATAATTTGAGTTTTTTTTTTTCTTATTTGTGAGAATAAATTGAGTTAAGTGGTAGGGAAAGTTGAAATGAAAGAAAAGAATAATGCATGATTGGACTAGATTCTTGCAACAGTGTTAGGACATTTAATAACAAATTAAATATAATAAAATCATTTTCAAATATTATATACCTATGTAAAAAATTTTATAGTAAAACTTAGGGCATTTTTATTGCGAATCATACATTAGTTTATAGAATTAAAATTTAGATTTTATAAAAAAATTATTAAAGAATGTTGACATGGTATAAATAATAAATTCAATTTTTCAAAATAAAATCTTAAGTCATAAAAATAAAAAACTATTTTTTATTTTAAAAATATATTTCTGTCAATAATTAAATAAAATATCAATGAAAGATATATAATTTCAAGTAAAAACGAAAACAATAATCTTAAAAGTAATGTAAGAATGTTGTTGAACTCATACAAATTGAAATTATTAAATAGAAGAATTTCACTATTTTTCATATAATATCAATATTTCATCTAATTGGGTTCTCATCCTATTAATTTGGATTGTATAGTTCATAACCTTCAACTTCTACCAATGAGATGTTTCTTTGAGAGCTTTATCTTCTTGCACCCCTTTAATTTTTAACTGCATCCCTGTAATTTTTAACTATTTTTTTTAAATTATTATTTTACTCTTCATGAAAGTAACTTTTGGATTATCTATTATTAAAATCTTTCTAAACAAAATTTTAAAAATATGATTTTTAGAACGGAATTTTTATACAACTTTTGTGAAAGACATAAAATGTATTTAAGAAAAATGAGTCTTCGTAAATAGAATTTATAAAATAAATTATTTAGAACATATATGATGTTTTCCAAAATGAACTGTTTAAAACACATTATATATATATATATATATATATA